>AUXO016411727.1_pt1 | contig 9997 bp, 3 predicted proteins | sample 768731 | NCBI WGS metagenome assembly AUXO01 (sample SAMN02715735, study PRJNA202380) | gut metagenome | biome: sheep rumen | host: Ovis aries | place: New Zealand: Palmerston North | reverse complement strand
TCTAAAGTTAAATCACAGTCTTTAGAATAAATGCTTATCGCAACCTCACCGAGTTTGCTTCCAACACAAGGGACATAATCGGCAGATATTATCTGTAAATCAAATGATAAATAATCCAATAAAACAGTAAAAATGCCGTTTGGCTGAATAACAACCTTGTCACTTTTAGAATAATAAACAACGTCTTCACCTTCAACAACCGTTCCCGAAATCTCATAAATCACCTCAATGGGTGTGTATTGCACAACATGCCCCGTTTGATTTGTGGTGATATTTCTTATCGTAACTAAGTTAGTGTCAGCGTCTCTTTCTATTTTAATAAAATCTTTTGCGTCAGGCAACGGAGTATATGTAATATTATATGTTACGCCACTTATGTCTATTGCTTCATAGTTTGCGTATCCCCCATTTGCAAAAAACTTCAAAACCTTTTCATCAGTATAGTCTTTCGGGAGTTTACCTGAATGAATATCTATACCGAAAGGATTATCAAGCATCGAAAGTTTCTTATTATTTTCGATGTTGGCTTTTACTATATTATTATCATTATCAAAAATATAATTACCGTCATTATCCTTTACCGGTATCCACCCAAAATCTAATGTTGCGACCTTGTTAATTTCGGGTGCATATACAATATCATAATTTAATTCTGTGCCGCCAATGACATCACCCTTTCTCCATCCATCATAGCCACTTCTTTCATAACCCGCAGACTTAGCAGATTCCTCACCATAAAAAACGTCTGTTGTGGTTTCTTCAACTGTTCCTGTAACAATAGTGTTACCTGATTCATCAAGAATTAAATTACCGTCTTCATCTGTCTTAGTAAGATAATTTGTTTCTACACGGTCGTGAAAAAACACATAATCATTATTATAGGGTGCGTATAATTCTCCCGGAAATTTTAATAATATATCATTAATTGATGCTCTTATCATTTCCGCACATGAACCATAATACGCAAAGTCGGCTAAATCGTAATAATCCTTTTTAATATTAATGGTTAAGTCATCTGAAGCAATTTCGTCTTTTTTATATTCTTTAAGATTATCTAATGTCCATATGTTACCTTCGGGGTTTTTCTCCCACCCAACAGTTTCGTGATTTTTAACATGGTTATTGTCATTGTTTATTGTTATGACAAAATTTCCACTCTTATAAACAGGAACTTGTCCCGGTGCAAAGTTATCCCTACCGCCAATAGTGGTTATGTCTCTTTCGAAAATCGTACCTTTATTAGCAGTTTGGTGTTTTTTTCTTAATACATAATTACTGTGTGACTTGATGTATGATGGCATATTAATATTGTTTTATAGATTAAACCTTATCTTCAAGCGTCTGACTATAGTCAATGTTGTTAACCCTCTTTTCCTTGACCTCATAAACTGGGTCACCCGTTTCTGTGTTCTTTAACGTAAAGTGTTCAGATTGATGATATATTTCATTGTTTTCATTAAATGTTGTCACCAAACCATTGTCCAAATCACGTAACTGACTGCCTTCAAGCATGTTAGAAATCGTATCTGCATCGTGGTCTGTCATTTCAATATCAAGCATCACGGGTTCAAACTCAGTATTTACTAAAAGTATTCTTTGTGCAACGTTACCAATAAACGGCAGTGCATTTGATTTAAAACTTGGTGCGCTCGATGGCGTTAACGTTAAAAAAGTAAGTGTTGCACTCTCATTATATCTGTATGTATACGATTTTTCATACGATGCAGATGATGCTTGCACTATAGGCTCACACTTATTATTACTTGTAACAAGCCTAAAGAAATTTTCACGGTTGCCATTAGAATCAAGGTATATTATTCTATAGCCAACTAAAGCGTTATTAGTGAGTACTTTATTTCTGAATGTTGCATCTTCAATTGACGACGCATCAAGAACAATACCCCTAACATTAGGGTAAGCAGAAAGGGTACTAACATCAGAAATAACGACAGGTATTTCCTTGGGTTTTATATAAACAGTATAAAACCCTTTTTTACTGAAATATTGTAGTGGCAGTTTAAGATTATACAACCCCTCAAGTACGTTATCCGTGGCATCACCGCCATCGTATAAAACATTCGTTAAAATGTTTGAATCTAACTTAGTAAAAATAGCATTTTCCGTGCTGTCACTGTTTCTTGTCTCATGATAGGCATAATAAATATCCACCATGGAATTGTCTATCATTGCAGGAATATTTGTTCCGTAAACACCTGAACTCATTTTAAATTTCTTTTTGTGGTGCTAATGGTGCATTTATTCAAACATGCTGCCATTGCCGTAATTTTCAAGTGACTCCATTGTATTGATTTCTTGGAGTCTGATGTGCTTATCTAAAGCCTTTTGTATCCCTCTGTCTATATAAATATCGCCACTCACGTTTTGGGGTGTTGCAACCCCGATATTATATTCTTGTCTGAAAACGGGTGCAACGTATGTACCGTTATCCTCATCAAAACATCTATCCCCTAAGAAAACATTGTTTGTTGGTATCATATCTTTATCATATAAAAGAACGGGCATAGAGAAAACGGTATCCGTTACTGTTTCATTATCACCATTATCTAAGATAACATTTCTTGTGGTTGGTGTAAGTTTATAATATTTTAATGAATATTTTTCTCCATTATACATTTCATATAAACATACATCATCGGTTAATGTATAGACATCGGTGTATGTTATACCCGGATGGTATTTATACCAACCCAAAGAATTTTCTTTTTCAAGTTCATACCCATCGTAAACTGTCATGTCTTCCACAAATTTTACCTTTAGATGGACAACTGCATTTATGTGATACTCTATTTCACAGAAAATATTTTCAGACAAACTATAATCGCCATAATCATTATTATCTTCGTCATTGTTCCAATATTCATAATTTGCAAAATATTCACCAAGTTTCTTACATAAATGTATGGCTGACAGCACATTATCTTTTTTGATATAAAACGCATATTCGTGGGCATCTTTGTATGTGCCGGTTTTTTCATCATAAAAATAAGTGCCATAAGTGTTTACAAAATATTTCTCATTATCTAAAGATGTAAAGCCATCATTAGAAATTTCCACTAAAGTATTTTTAAAAATTTCACCCGTTAAGTTATCTTTATAATAGAATTTCATTTTTTCGATTATTCCACCATCGAAATATTGTTTTTTCGGGTTATTTTCTTGCGTTAAACACTCATTTTTTGATAAGGTTGATACGTTTCCCACCTTAAAATATAAATCAAGTCTTGCGCCATTATAAGGCGTAAAAAACTTACTATTGGCTCTTGTATCTTCATCCATACCGCCTTCAACCCACTCTTCTTCACCCTCAACGTCTGCGTGATATTCATAATATCCGGGCATAACATTACCCAAGTCATCAGTTAAGAGTTTTGGTGACCTCAATGTATAAAGTTTAGAATTTGTGTGCCCTGTTATTGTATCGCAACGAAAAACGGTATATGGAAACAGTATATTAACTGAATTTGACGATATTTTTGGGTAATAAAGATTATTCACCCAATCATCTGTCACCTCTTTAAAAGTACAGTCATATACTCCATCGTCCTCATTGTAAATAAATTCATAATCATGATAAACCTTTTCATTTAACGATTTACCACCCACATAATAAACTTTATCACCGATGTTGAAATAGCCATTTAATTTCGAATACCTTTTATTAGTATATCCATCGAAAATAGTAACCATGCCATTTTCCACCACCAACACCTCGTCATTATATTCTACACAGAATATTTCATTTTCAAGTCTTGTTTTATAATCGTTTTTTGGTATGCAGTTCTTTTGCTTGGTGAAATTAAAGTAGAATACGCCGTTTCTTTCAAGCGCATAATACGTTTGTCCATTAACAACAACATAATATCTGCCATCGTTTGTTTTATTTGCGAGAAATTTTTTACCATTAATAAGGTAATTTTCACGCCCATTATCAAATATCACGTATCTTCTACGCTGTATTTCATAAATTTTATCATTAATAACAACAAAACCGTTAATGGGGCGTGTTAATGGATATGGAACTGACATTTTATCGTCGGTTGGATTATAAATCACTTTATCTAAAACATTAAATGAATAAGACGTAACCGATTGGGTAAAGTTGTCAGCGTTATTTATTTTATAATATTTCGTATAGTCTTCGAAGTCATCTTCATTAAAAGCAAATTCTTTATATTCATCGTATATATAGCCCGTATGCCCTACTCCACCTTTAATAAGGTAGGTTTTGCCATTTTCAGGTAAAGACACAACTGTGCCATAAGGCATATCAGTGCCATAATCAACGCCACCTTCCCACTCAGGCGCCAACGATGTAACCATTCCAAGGTCGTCAATATTTTTTTCGAGTAACACGGGCAAAACAACCGATGCTGATTTGGTAGAAACCATGGGGTCTTCTGCATTAAGAATGAAATCTTTAAGAATCTCATACATATCATTTCCGCCTAATCTATAGTAATCCCTGCAATCACAGCAATTGTCAGCATCAACACATTCATGTGGTTCGGTGATTGCCGAATATTTTTCATGCATATCATTAAACCACCCAAACCATTTTTTAGCATCGGGAAAATCTAAATGGTCTCTTTTCCACTCATTAGTAAGTTCTACCGGTATTTTTAATTTAAGGAAAAGCCTATTAACAATAAAATTATAAAAATCCCATCCACCCCTTGATAAAAAGAGTTTATCCATTTTTACCGCCTCGTCGTAGGTTATTGTGGCGTTTTCTTCATATTTCGAATATTCTTCGGCGTTTTTATATGGCACAGAATTACCTGAGTTGTTTAATAAAGCATCATACTCCTTGAAAAATTTAAGCCACTTTTTTAGTGTGGGGTATGTTATGTATTTTTTCTTTTTAGCTTTATTTATTATGTCGTTTTTATTTGCAAATGTCTCATTAATAACATTTTCAATATAATAAATGTCCCTACCATAGCAAAAATAGTAATCCACGGTTGTTATGTCGGGATATATGTCAGACTTTTCTTCAAATAATTCCTTTAAATTATTAATTACAGATAACGATGGTTCTTCTATTAAATAAAAATCTTCACCCATCACCACCCTATGAAATGATTCTTCTTCTGTGGGTATATTGATATAAACGTCAGTATAATCAGTTATTCCACTAAAATCAGATATATCAATATCACTCACGACCATTCCATAGTTAGATGCATTTTCTGCATATTTCTCATCAAAAAAACTTGTAAATTCCCTATTCTTTATAATACTTCTTGGGGATTTAGCGTTTAACAATGCGGCGTTTATTACCTCACTTTGTGTGTAATAAACACCACTTAATGATGGAACACGATAAACATCCCTTAACCCCTGAATAACTCCCGGGGTTCTTGAAATAAAGTTTTCGAGCGATATTTTTCTAGTAATTAGTTTCATTGGATTCGTTTTTAATTTTTACCTCAAACAAATTAAATTCCATTATGTTGTTATCTGTTTCAGTAATACTGTTTTCCCTATAATTATCTGGAAGATAATAAACGTATCGCTTATTTTCGTCATTATATATTAAATTAACAGGAATAAACATTTGTCTATTAAGGTCGCTCATAGGCACACCTTTTTTTAACTCTTCAACATCACCGTCATTTGACAAAAACAGTGGTCTATATATGTATTTATCAACTGTGGTCATTGGCATTATAAATGGGAAAACCCTTCCAACGCCTGCATGATAAAAATCAATTTTAAGATATACCGTTGACGGCTTTAATCCGGTGGAGTATTCTTTAAACATATAAAGATAAAAACCTTCAGATGAAGTTGTTGTCTCGTATTTATTTTTAACTGTTATGTTGCACCCCAACCTTGATTCATCATCAAACGTAAATTTTTCATTTTTATAAACCTCGTCAAAAACACTTATTGTGTGGGATAATTCATCGCTATTAATGTTTTTATACGTTAACTCACTCTCGTCATATTTAATCTTCTTATTGAAATATTCATTTTCATTTAAAAAGATTGTAGATGTTGCAAGCAGCATTTGGTCTTGCGGGTTGTTAGTGCTGTAAAATGATAATCTTAAAAATGACTTTGAAATTCGTTTTTTTCTGTATTTTACATCATCATCAGTGAAATTAACAAGGCCGAGCAAGTCGGGCGACTTATGTAAAACAAGCCTATCAGCAGAATCTAAGTTTTTATATTCTTCAATATCGGTTACAAACCAATTATTATCATTGTTGTCGATGCTCATCACCAAAGAATTATTAAAATTCGTTTCGGTGTACTCAAGTCTGCCATTATAGTTGGTATTAGTAAAGTCAAGACTTTTGGTTAACCCTATTTCCTCTGCTTCATTTTTACTTATTTTCCAACTATCTTTATCTCTCGTTCTAAAATGAAGATTAAACCGTATTTCTTTTATATCACAAAAAACATTATCACCACTTGCATTTTTAGTGAGATAAACGGGATAATAAACATCCTTTTCCATATCAACAATGTCATTGACACGCGAATCAACCACATCAGACAACGCTTCATTTATTATTAAGTCCTCACGATTAATGCCGAGTTGTTTATTGTTTACGAGTGGAAATTTTATTGACGTTGAATCATTAACAATACTAACCTCAACAATACCAAGTGGGTCTAATGCCGCATTAGATGATACCGGCATTTCAGCCATTGAAAGAAGCATGTCCGCATTAACCGGCTCATACCCAAACGCACCATTGAAAATAAAGAATGAAAAAGATGAAAAATCTTCCATTATGTGCATACAAACGGTGTTTTTGGCACTACTTGTTATTGTTATGGGCTTGCCAAAATATTCATCGCCAATTATAGGCTCACATATTATCATATTAGAGCCTGCGATTTTAAACACATTTAATTCATACCTTTCTTGTCCATAAACATTAGCGTATTCTATAATTCGTTCATAATCATCATTTGTAAAAGTGTAAGATTCTATTCTGTATCTCACGCCGTCTATTGTTACACCACTATATTCTGTAATTGGAAATGACGGATATACAGATGCGTCTGTTTGTGGTAAAATATCCATAAGTTCTTTATCTTCACTTATTTTTACAAGGATGTCATGATTAAACACACCTGTTCTGCCACTCTCTGTCTCGATTATATCGAATGTTACCTCTTCATCATTAATATACGCAACCGCTTTATTGCCAATGTTATTATATGTTAAGTCATAATCAACGTCTAACACGTTAATTGTGTCACACAAGTTCTTTTTGGCATAATGTTTTTTGCCGTTAAAGAAAATATACGGGTTTTCGTCACCGTTTTCATATTCAATATTAACTCGATGATAACTACTCTTACCCATGGCGATTATTTTATTATTTTCAGCCAAAGGATACCCAAAATCGTTATTAATAAAGAGGGAAATAAAACTGCCATTATTATCAGTAACGTATTTATATTTTATATTTACGGGGTTGTTAACAACATCCATACCACCATCAACGATTCCGTCATATATTGACGGGTATTCTACTTGGTCACTATAAAAACAGTCAGCCCTATAAAAAACATCATCAATTTCAACGCCAAAACCTAAATTACGATATTCTATTTTCTCTCTTTCACCATCATCATAATATTTATAAGGTTTAACAACATTGTTAATTTCATAAACATTTCCACCATATTCTACATATGGTTGATAATATCCTATTTCGCCCTTATTAACAAGTATTTCTTCATTACCGTCGATATGCACCACAACTTTTAGAACATTGTGCCATTTTGCGTATTCATAATCTGAAATTGTGAACGTGTCATTGTTTTCAAGTACTGTTAACGGTTCACTATATTTATTTAATCTAACAGACGGAACTTGATACCCGCCAATTATTGTATCATCTTTGGCTAAATCTGTGTCAACCACATATGTTACACCCTTTATGGTTACACTGCCATTCTCAATCCAATGTATTGTTGGTATTCTTATAAATGATGGCGATATTGTCTCGTAAAAAACATCATCAATTACAAAGCCGTCCACACCATCCCTTTTTACCATGTATATTTGGATGTTGTTATATAAAATATAATAAATCTCAGTCTTTATTGAAACAGCAATGTCTTTTTCGTCATAATAATACTTTTCACCATCAATAGTGAAAGAAAATTCATCATCGTTTTTATAAACGGCACTGCCATTATAGTTTATAAACGTTCTACCGCTTGCATCTGTCTCAATATTACGATTGACGTTTCCAATTAGGGTGTTTATTGTATAGTTTTCGTTAACAGTTAAATAACCCTGCCTTGTGACTTTTTCAACACTTGCTTTTAAGTGTATTGGGGTGTTGGTGTAAGGGAAATTAACAATGACGTTATCACCGTCTTTAATATCATAGCATTGTTTTGTAACACCCGAAATATAAGTTAAATCGGGTGAAATAAACATCTCTGAAAAATCAAGCACGGTAGTGCCAAAACCGATATTTGTTTTAATTTTATATTTTAACATTTTTTTATGTTCGATTCTAAGAAATAATTATCAACGTCAGTATTGACATTCTCTAACTCTTCAATGTATTCGCCATTCGGTTCATAATATGGTAATTCACTGCTTGAGGGTTCTATATCATCATCATGAAATGGCTGTTGCCTTCTAAGATAAAAATTTATATTTTTGTAAATATAGAAGGCGCCGTTTGCAAATGGATATGATTCAATGTTAGAAAAATCATCAAACCCGTTCGGTATCACGTTTCGCCACAAATAATTGCATGCGCCGTCACTTGAAAGTTTGGCATATTGTGGTGTGACTTCATCACGAACACACGCTTTATAGTTATTAATATCAGAAAATGTCTTAGCGGTACTTATCGCTTTTCCATCATCTTCTGTTATGTTAATCAAAAACTTTTTCTCACTTAAGCAGTTAATAACCAAACACTTGTATGATTTATTTTCGTTTATGGAATACATTGAAAATTCATCGTTAAGCACAAGATTAGGGTTATCTGACAGTCCTATTTCAAACACATTATCACTAACCTTATAATTTATTGTCTCTTTGACAAGTAAAAGTATGTCATATGTTTTTGCTTTTTGTGTTGTGAGAACAGACGAAACGGTCTTAACTGTTATTTTATAATTCGGTTGATAATAATACCCTTCTTTTCTTGGCAAGGCTATCATCTTCTTATGTTCAACAGTAAACCCACTAGACGAATAATCTCCGCTCTTTATATTGTCTATTGTTGTGGCGGAAAAATATTCATAACTTGTATCATCATTGTTAAGTTCTCTTTGTGCTGTGTTGAATCTGTTCATTACACTTTGTATCACTTGTTCCGAACATTCTGATGGAGAATAACAGCATAAATCCCCATAGAAGTTTATGGCATTATCAAAATCAATGGCATATTGTGTCGTTTCTGTGTCCATATCATTTATAACTGCCATGTTCAGTCCATGATTTATTTCGTTCTTATCTATGGAGTTGATTATCCTTATATCATTCACTATGCCAACATTGTTCGCCTCATCTGAAAATCTAAGTCCACAGATATTTTCGCCAAAACAATGTGAAAACTCAATATTTTCGCTTTGTATGTTTATTGGTGAGCCATTCTTGCCATACCACTCTTTATATCCTGCGTTCCGTTTAACTATTGTTAGATACATATCAGATAACGGTCTGCCTAAATTATCCTTTAGATATGATACATCGATGTCGTCAGTATAAACAATTTCAGATATTGGGTCACCGTATATGTTTTTAGAGAATGCTAATTTATTTATGTGGTTTTCGAAATCCACTTTAGAACATTCTTTTACATATTCTTTATCATTTTCAATTATTTCTGCGTTTGGTTTTTTATCCGAATATTTAAAGTTCGGTACACGTGAAAATATTCTAACATAATATTTGCAATCAATGCCATCTTCTGACACTCTTTTAAATGATATGTTTTGCCACTTGGGGTCTACATTAACCGTATCTGTTCCCTCTATG
>AUXO014979506.1_pt1 | contig 9998 bp, 4 predicted proteins | sample 768731 | NCBI WGS metagenome assembly AUXO01 (sample SAMN02715735, study PRJNA202380) | gut metagenome | biome: sheep rumen | host: Ovis aries | place: New Zealand: Palmerston North | reverse complement strand
TCTGAAGAGGGTAGGCACTGCTGATGCGGTGAATGGCATGGCTTCAAAGGAGCAAGTATCGTCTGGCACTGTAACAAGTTCCAGCACCATACAATACACGCTGCTTTGTCCAAGGGAACAGTCATGCTATTCGCCGCGCAGCACCTACGCACTTCTGCCATTTCCACTACACGAAGCGGATCTGCTCGACACGGCCACACAGAAGGATGGCAGCGCCATCGGAACACTTGCCTTTTTATCTCTTACGACATCTTCACCTTACGGTGACAATTCCTTTCGGACGTTTATGCCCAAGTAGGGCATCTTCATCTTTTCGGCTTGTATTTCATCGTGAAACCGTGGCACAAGGCCGACGGATTCACAATGAACAGCCGAAAATCCTTTCGTATGCCTTTGGCATCATCCAGCCGTAAAAGGCAATGGCTCCCGTTGCCATATACGGCTGCTGCTTTGTCGCAGAAGTGTACTGAAGCAAAGAAATCTTCGGCAACACTAAGGCTACAGGAGCCACGTTTATGCTGAAGATTTCTTTGCTTCAGTACACACCTGCCTGATTTCCGAACAAGTCCGCTTTCTTCAACATCACGCAATGCTATGATGTCTATTTCACTCGCATGGCGAGATTTATTAGAGGCTGACAAACATCTGCTATGACTGCAATCAGATAGAATTGCGGTCGTAGCAGATGATTGTCTGGTAGCCCAATGCCACAGGTGCGACAAGAAACCCTCTGACACGTCGGAGGATTTCTTGTCGCACCAGTGGCTTGTTACCGCACAAGCGCTTTATCTCTCGCTTGCGAGAATAGTTGAACAGGAGGCAAGGTCAGTAATTTGTCAATAAGCCCAAGTCAAAAAGGAATACTCATCCTTCTACTGGCTGCACCGCCAGCATCTTCTTCGCTCATATCAGTATTGACATCTATCTTCGTGGTATCGGTATTAGTTGAGTCAGTGCCGAGCGAATCCCAGTTAATGTGGATAGTGTCGGCCCATGTGGTGTCGATTTTAAGAATCGTAATTCCATTGCCACCTGAGGCGGTGGTATCTGTGGAGTCGTTGCGTGTATTGTTGTTGGTTGGAATGTTAGGCTCTATTACATCTTTCTCACATGCCGTCAAGACGAAGGGCAGGAGAAAGACAAATAGTAAAGCAGGAACGGTGAACACATTGTAAACAATCCTTTTATTCACCTCACTATTCTTGAAATTTATAAATGAGTATCTTTTCATCGATTATCTTCCGATTTTTCAGTGTGCAAAGGTACGATGAAGCGATTAAAATCCCAAATATATTAAGGATTTTAAGCGTTAATAACAAAAACGAAGTTCAAAGGTACGCAGACAGACATACTCGTTGATTTCAATCAGATAGATTGAGGTCAATGAGTATGACTGTCTTGATGCGTCATTACACAGGTGAGCCGCAAAAGTCCTTGGTCAAAAGGACAAGCCTTTATTGACTAAGGATTTTTGTGGCGCACCCGTGGCTCTTTACCGCCCATTCGGGCGAAAGGCGCAGCTATCATCGGGGCGGCTCTCACTACATCAAGTGACCTTCAACCCTTTCGAGCGGCAGGGGGAAAAGTGGGATTAGTGAGACCATCAAGCCGTTTTCGTTGCGGCGTGGAGTTCCTTTTGTCATCGGGTAACTATCGGCTTTTTCTGTAGCGGTCAGCGTTCACGGCATCTTGCAACCCTCAACCCTTGCAGCGGATAGCGCGGCCTTTGGAGCGGCTGCAACATCCTGCAACCCTCAGCCATTGCAGCAGATAGCGTGACCTTGGAGCGTCTGCGACATCGTGAGACTTTCAGCCATTGCAGCGGATAGCGCGGCCTTGGAGCGTGTGCAACATCTTGCAACCTTCAACCCTTGCAGCGGATAGCGCGGCCTTTGGAGCGTGTGCGGCATAGGGAGACTTTCAGCCATTGCAGCGGATAGCGCGGCCTTTGGAGCGGCTGCAACATCTTGCAACCCTCAGCCATTGCAGCGGATAGCGTGACCTTGGAGCGTGTGCGGCATCGTGAGACTTTCAGCCATTGCAGCGGATAGCGTGACCTTTGAAGTGTCTGCAACATCGTGAGACTTTCGGCTTTTGGGCATCTGCGAGACGAAAGGGCGGTATTTAACAATCGAGACGAAAAACATTAATTTCTTAACATTTGTTTACATATTCCGCTTTATCAAGGGGTCGGGCGAGGTCAGCGAGGACAGGGCGCGTGGGGGGTGTCTATTCCGACGGGTTAAGGGCGCTGCCCTTAACAATCCCGTAATTCATTGGTAATCAGCACCTGTAATAGTTATTAACTTAACTATTCCCGATTTTAACTAAATCTGCACCCCTCTGAAGGGGTGTCCGTGCTGCTTGATGCGTCTTTTCACACCCGATTTTTACTGCCTACCTTCGCCCAGTCAAGTCTCAGGCAGGACAGCATCGGATGTGGTGTCTTGTCTGGAGGCAGTAATAATACAACGCAAGAACTATGTCATCAATTAACGCAAACGCTACCGTAACCCTGACCGTCAACGGAAAACAGGCTCAGGAAATGCTCGACAGCCTGAAGAAGAAATCACAGGATCTTGAAAAGGCCATCGAGAATGCTGCAAAGGCTGGGAACAAGGCGCAACTGACCCGTCTTCAGAAGGAGTTGCGACAGACGAACCGACAGATCTCACAAATTGAAAGTGCGACCGTCGGGGTGGAAAGGGTATTGAAGAATCTGGACAAGGCTACGCCGAAGGAACTGAACAAGGTGCTTTCCACACTGCGAAGCCAGCTGAACGGCATCGGACGTGGAACGGAGGAATGGAACCGACAGTGTGAGGCCATCAAGAGGGTGAAAGCGGAAATTGCGCGTGTCAATGCCGACCTTGCTGCAGGTGAGGGCTTCTGGGACCGCTTTAACCGCAAGATGAACGAATGGCAGACAACGCTCATGGGATTGGCTGCTGTCATTACGGGACTTGTCATGGCCGGACGGTCTGCGGTCAAGGCGTTTGCTGACATGGATGCTGAAATGGCGAATGTACGCAAGTTTACGGGCATGACAAAGGAACAGGTGGAGGACTTGAACGAGGAGTTCAAGAAGATGGACACGCGCACAAGCAGGGAACAGCTGAACGTACTCGCTGAGGAAGCCGGACGACTGGGCAAGACAAGCAAGGAGGAGATCCTGGGATTCGTAAGGGCTGCCGACCAGATCAATGTGGCGCTCGATGACCTGGGGGACGGGGCTACGCTCACGCTCTCCAAACTCACTACGATCTTCGGCGACGAGGAACGACTGGGTACGGAGAAGGCGCTTCTGTCTGTGGGCAGCGTGATCAACGAGCTTTCACAGAACTGCACGGCAGCGGCTCCATACCTGGCCAACTTCGCTAAGAGAATGGCAGGTGTCGGCGCACAGGCTGAAATGACCATACCGCAAATCATGGGCCTTGCCGCTGTGCTGGACTCACAGGGACAGGCGGTGGAGATGTCGGCGACTGCCGTCTCCAAGCTGATTATGGACATGTTCAAAGAACAGGACAAGGTGATCAAGGCAACGGGCATGAACGCGGAGAAGTTCAAGGAGGCACTGAGCCGTGGTACCAACGAGGGACTGCTGATGCTGCTCGAAACACTGCATGAGCTGGGCAACATCGACGTGCTGGCGCCTGTCTTCAAAGACATGGGGGAGAACGGGGCAAGGGCTGCTCAGGTGATTTCGGCTCTGGCTGGCAACCTTGACATGGTGAAGTGGGAACAGGAGGAAGCGGCAAAGGCTTTCAAGGAGGCTTCGTCGGTGACGAAGGAGTATAACGTGCAGAACACAACGGTACAGGCAGGTCTTGACAAGGCGAAGAAGCGCGTCAAGGAAATGGCAGTGGAACTGGGGGAGAAGCTGCAGCCCGTCATGCAGCATGTCATCTCCTCCACAACATTGATGCTCCGTGCATTGTCTGCCATCGTGGACTTCTGCATCAAGTACAAGGCGGTCATCCTGACCGTGACGGTGGCACTGGCTGGCTACTGGGCTGCTGTGAAACTGCAATACGTGTGGTCTCTCCGCTTCGTAGCTGTGCAGAAGATGAAGGTGGCGTGGCATGCCGTGGAAGATACTTGGCTGGCTGCATCGATCCTGAAGCACAGGGTGCTGACAGGACGGATAACGGCAGCGGCAGCGGCTCAGACATTCTTCAACAAGGTACTGAAGATGAACCCGATGGGAGCGGCCATCGTGGTAATGACTACGCTCATTGGACTGTACATGAAGTTTGCCACTGCTTCCGGCTCTGTGGCAAAGGCGCAGCAGCGACTGGCTGAGGTGGAGGATGAATCGAGCAGGAGCACGGCTGAGGAAATCAGGCGCATTGACACGCTCAGACAGACCATCGAGAATGAGAACGTGTCGGTAAACAACAGAAGGAGGGCCATCGAGCAACTGCAGCAGATTGTGCCGGACTACCACGCAAGCATATCGGAGGAGGGCAGACTGTACGGACATAACATCAAGATTCTCGCCAACTACACGGAGCAGCTGAAGAACTCAGCGAAGATAAAGGCGGCTCTGGACAAGCTGCCTGCAGCGGAGGAGAAACTGAAGAAGCACTTCGATGGGGCTTCGGAAAATATTCAGAATGCCTATTTCAACGAGACGGTGAACGGCATGGCTGAAAACGAGGCCGTTGCAAGTGCGTCGGCAGGACCGTCGGCTTACAAGGCATGGAAGGCACAGCTGAAGGAACTGGATGATGCTGTCAGACAGTATAACGGCATCATCGACAAACTCACGGCTGAGAACCAGAGACTGGCAGACGAGGCAGAGGCCATGAAGGGGGATGGAGATGGAGGAAACGACGGCAATGATGAGCCGACAGTGGAGGACAAGACGAAGGCCGAACGCTTCAAGGCAGAAAAGGAATGGAAGGACAAGGAGGAGGCACTGAACCGCATCGCGTATGCCACGGGGCAGAAGAACTATGAGCAGTACATGCAGAGGATCAGTGAGATTGAACAGGAATACCAGAAGAAAATCCTTGCAAGGACTGACCTGACTGACAAGGAACGGCTGGAGGCACAGGCGGCTTTCCATGAGGCAAGGAGAAAACAGGCCGAGAACGACGTGAAGACGACGGCGGAACAGGAAAACGTGCTTTACAATGAGGCGGTGGCCGTGCAGAAACAGCGGTACATCGACGGAGAGGTGGAACAGGAGGTGTACGAGCAGACGATACAGCTGCTGGAGCTGAACCATCTTCGCAGGCTGCTGGCTATCTACAAGGATGGCACGAACGAACACCTTCAGACACAGAGGGCGTATCAAGACAAGCTGATTGCAGACCAGCAGAAAAGACAGCAGGAGACGGAGGCTGCGGAGAAGAAGCATCAGGACAGGCTCGCAAAGATAAAGAAGGAATACTTCGGCAACAACAGGGGGGAGCGCTTCGGAAAGTACATGAGCGACATCGAAGCCCTGAAAAAGGTCTATCAGATGGAGGTGGAGGCAGCAGGCGACTGCGCGGAGGAGAAGCTGCGCATCGAGGAAGCATATCAGAAGGCAAAGAAAGCACTCCGAAAGCAATATGGCATCGATGAACTGGATGATAACAGGAACTTCCTCGAAGAATGGACTTCGGACATGCAGAACTGGCTGCAGTCGGACATGGGAAAGGCGGTCACTGGCTCCCTGGACGTCATCAGCTCAGGCATGAGCAGCATCTTCCAGCAGCTGTCGTCACTCATACAGGCTGAATGTGACATTCAGGTGTCGGCCATCGAGAAACGGTACAAGACGGAGATATCCAACGCTGAGGGCAACAACTACATCATGAAGAAGCTGGAGAAGGAGAAGGAGGCCGAGATCGCCAAGGTGAAGAACGAGGCGAACAAGAAGATGTACACGATGCAGGTCATGCAGGCTGTCGCACAGACGGCTACTGCGGCCATCAATGCGTATAGTAGCGCGGCTGCAGTGCCTGTCATCGGCTGGGTGCTGGCTCCTATAGCTGCAGCAACCGCCGTCGCTGCAGGCATGCTTCAGATTGCGGCCATCAAGAAACAGCAGGAGGCGAGTGCCGCACAGGGCTTTGCAGAAGGCGGCTTCACCGGAGAAGGAGGCAAGTATGAGGTGGCCGGGGTCGTTCATAAAGGGGAATGGGTGGCTTCGCAACAGCTGCTGCAATCTCCCGTGGCACGCCCGATGATTGAGGCACTGGACTATGCACAGCGAACGAACACTGTTGGATCGTTACGCTCGGATGACGTTTCAAGGACGATAACGGCACCAAGCGTTTATGCACAGTCCAACCAGCCTAAGCAGACAGTCATCGTGCAGCAGCCAACGGATGCACAGACGGAGATTGCTGCAACTCACACGGCCATGAAGGAATATGCAGAGGTGATCAAACAGCTGAAGGACCGACTGGATGAGCCGTTCGTGACCGTCAACACCGTGACGGGGGACACGGGCATCAAGCAGGCACAGGACGAGTATGAGCTCCTAATGAGAAACAAAACACCTAAATCAAGGAGGAAATAAGATATGGAAATAATGATCAACGGCAACTTGGCCGTCATGAAAAAGAATACGTCGTTTGAGTATATCAGCGAGAACAGCCTCTTCACAGGGTCGGACAGCTATACACTGGCCATCACCTTCCCACTGAAAGACTGCCCGGAGAACATACGCATCTTCGGGCATGTCCACCGGAAGGACGTGGAGAAGAACAAGGTGGTCTTCGACTGTGAGATCAGGGACAGGGATTTCTACAAGGCTGGCTCCATCACCATCACGCAAATATCGGAGGTGGAGGTGAAGACGCAGTTCCTGGAGGGAAGAAGCGAACAGAACTATGATGATTCATTTGATGAGATACGCCTGAATGAACTGAACCTTGGCTATCCTGATGCGGCACAGCGCAATCCGGCCAACGTCAGTTTCAATACGGCTTGCTGGAACTGCTACCCGACGGTGAACTGGGTGGCACTGCCGTGGGTCAACAACACCTCAGGAAACATGCAGAACAAGGTGTATATCAGCGAATCGGGGGACTATAGCTGGGCGCAATCCACGGAATCAATCACATTCCAGCCTTACCTTGTATATATACTGGAAAAGATCTGTGAGGTGCTTGGATACACAGGCGACTTCAACGCCATCAGAAACAGCAGGTACAAGTACTTGATTATTTGTAACACGCTGCCTTCGACATGGGCACCGTGGAACTTCGCCATCGCTCTTCCCGGCTGGACGCTCACAGAGTTCTTTGAACAGCTGGAGATAATGATGGGAGGCGAGTTTGCCATCAACCATAAGGCCAGGACCATCACGTTCGAGTTCTCACACAGGATAGCAGCACGGACGGCTGACGAGCATATTGAGAAGATTGTCAACAGGTACACGGTGGAGGTGACGAAGGAAAACAAGTCGGACTATGTCGGCTCAAAGAACATGGCCTATGCCGACAACGACAACAGGATGTGGGCATACAAAAGCTGCCAGTGGTACATCGACGACCATAAGGACGAGGCCGTCGTATATGCAACGCTGGCGGAACTTCTGGCATGGGCTGCAACACAGAGAATAAGCGGCTACCAGAGATGGGAAACGGCTCACGGCTACAGGGAGAGCTATTCAAGGGGATATGCATGGAACTCGGAAGCACACAAGCTGTTCTACGCAAGGGACGTGGACACCTATTTCATTATGTGGTGCTACAAGGCGGAACTGCTGAACTCAAACCACATCGAAAGTACCAACGAGACGTTGAACTGGTATAAATACTATAACCGGCTGGAACCTGTCAACCAGTTCGGAAAGAAAGTGGTTGACAGAAAGGCAGAGGAAACGGAACTCAGCATCGTCCCGGCATGGATTGACGACACGGACGAGGCACTGGGGCAGTGCCTGTTCCTCGAATGTGGAGAGGTGGAAAGTTCATTCTCATGGACGGGGGAGCCAGGTGAGGTCATACCCACGTCGGGAGGAGTGGGGTATGGCAATGCTCGTACGGGGTCGGGCTCTACTCAAGGAACGGACCAGACGGACTACAACAGCGGGGCATTGGCGCAGACGAAAACAGGAAAGGCCATCGCAAAGGGGGAAAAGGAGAAAAGTGATGCTTACTTTGACTGCCTCTATGTGGCTTACTGGGATGGCTACAACAGGCATCCGGGAAAGCTGCCAAGACCCATCGTGGACAAGATAGAGCTGGATGCTGACTTCACGGTGAAATATACACCGTATTCCTTGCGCATCAATATGCCGCAGGAAGAGACTGATGAGTATGGCTTCTCGATGAAGTACACACATGAGATTGACAACAGCAAGAAATACACATTCTCGTTCTTTGCCGACGTGATCCCTGACCCTCGCGCACTGTTCTTCATCGAGGGAGGAAAATACGTCTGTGAAAAGATAACTGCGACCTTCCATGAAAATACTGGAAAGTCGCAGCTGCTGAAAGGGGTGTTCTATCGCGTCATGGAACCTACTTCAGATCCTTGAGCTTGGTGCTGACATTCTTCTCGACATTGGACTTGAGAATCTTGCCGTAAATCTGAGTGGTGGTGATGTTCTTGTGGCCGAGCATACGCTTCAGGTTCTCAATGGGAAGGTCGTAGGAGAGTATCAGCGTGGCGAAGGAGTGACGGGCGATGTGGCAGGTCACCTTCTTGTTGATGCCAAGGCGCTCACGGAGGATGTCAAGGTAGTCATTGATCTTCTGATTGCTGATGACAGGCAACTTGTAGTTGTACTTCTTCAGCACGTCCATGGCAGGGGGAAGGATAGGGGTGAAGAAGTTGGAACCTGTCTTCAGACGGGAACCGTCAATATAGGTGTAGTCGCTGTGCGCTTCGGTCATGGTGCTGAAGTTGAAGGCGGCCATGTCACAGTAGGCCAGCCCTGTGTAGGCCATAAATATAAAGAGATCACGCGCGCGCTCGATACGACCGCTGCACTCGGCTTGGCGTATCTTCACCAGCTCGTCCTCCACAAGAGGAACACGCTCCTTGTTGCTCCCCTTGGGGAAACGGACGTACTCGTAGGGGTCGGAGGCTATCATCTCCAACCGCCACAGGATCTTGGTGTACTTGCGGACTTTCTTGTGGTAGCCGTTGATGGTGTAGTCGCTCTTGTTGTTCTGACGACGGAGCCAGGCATCAAAGGCAATGACATTGGCCTTGGTGAGGTCAGCAAAGGTGTTGAGAATGCCGGACTCTTCAACGGCATTGAAGACTACCTTGTGGTCCTTGACGGAATTCTTGGCAAGGCCTTCCTTCTCCAAGTGTTCACGACAGAACGCAACGAAGCTCTGACGGAGGTCGTTGCCGTTGTAAAAGTTAGATTTGTCAGTATTGGCAGTTACGACATCTTCCATAGTGTGGTTATTGAAATTCTCAATGGTCATATCCTCATTGAGAGTTTCCATAGCCCGGATAATGCTCTCGTAATACTTAATTTTGGTACGGACATTAACACTCTGGGCCAATACTTCCCAATCATCGGGGGTAGCATTTCCAACAGTTACCCACTTGCGCTGAGTCCATGTGAGATAGATCTGAAGCTCAACTTTTCCAACTCCAGTCTTCTTGACTGTTCCCTTGCGGTCATAGACCACTTTCACTCTTTCTTTCATTTTTAGTTTTTTTTAAGGCAGTCAGATTTCATTTCTGAAAGGAAAGAGCGACAAACCATCCATTTCCCACGTTCTAAACGGAGATTTGGTAACAGGTTTTGGGGAAGTGGTAACAGAATTGGTAACAGAATTACGCTTTCCAAGACCATCCAAGCCGTTCCATATCATTCCAACAAATTCCAATCGAACTGCGTTGTTCAACAATAAATTTTGATATTGAACTAACTTGAAATCAAAGAGTTAGGCGACTAAGTGCCTGACTTTCAATGAAAAGTGGCAGGATTTATGTCCTGCCAACTTTCCGATACTTAGTACACCCGCAGGGGCTCGAACCCTGGACACCCTGATTAAGAGTCAGGTGCTCTACCAACTGAGCTA
>AUXO012051511.1_pt1 | contig 10000 bp, 8 predicted proteins | sample 768731 | NCBI WGS metagenome assembly AUXO01 (sample SAMN02715735, study PRJNA202380) | gut metagenome | biome: sheep rumen | host: Ovis aries | place: New Zealand: Palmerston North | reverse complement strand
ATATTCCGGATATTTCAAGGCGCAGTCTTCGCTTTTCAACATTGACGGCGAAGAGAAGTTCACTCCGCGAAGCCGTCAGGTTCTCCAGGTTCTCCAGCGTTTTGAGAGCCGTATGCGTTCCGTATCTTATGCCGACGCCTACAATATGGAGTTTGTGACGCTGCCGAATCACATGACGGTTCCTTTCTGGCAGGGATTCGGAACAAACGCGGGCGCGATCAGCTTCGACAATGTTTCCGCAATCAAGGTAAAAACCGCTTCCGGTGATACCGTTTCGAAGTCTGGAATTGTCGCATTTCTTGCCGATAAATGGGCAATTATGCATACAATTCAGTCAAGAAGAACGGCAGTTACCCGTTTTGACCCCGAAGCTCTTACACAATATTACATACAGCACAAAGATATGCGCTGGAATAACCTGCAGATGAATGCAATTGTATTTACAATTGAAGACAAGGCAACCAATAACGAAAGCAAAAAGAAATAAGGATCTTTTGGTCCTGGCGCATATTGTGGGAAGGTGAAAGCCTTCCCATTTTTAAAAGAAGGGAGAAATAACATGGGAAATGTAAACATGGAAGCAAAGCAGATTCACTACCGCAACAATAAAAAGCCGGCTGTGCATAATGTAGATAATGCGTTGGATCGTCTTTTCGACTCAAGTGATGCTTTAGTTAGTGATATCAACGATTTGACGGAATCCGTCTATAATAAAGCGGATAAATCCGACATTGCACCCACTTTCAGCGCGGAAACGGCCTATTTTGTCGGTGATCTGGTCTATGAGTCCGGCAAGCTCTGGCGATTTACTGTAAATCATGCGGCTGGGGAATGGAATCAGGAAGAAGTAGCAGCAGTGAAAATCAGTGATGATCTGGATGCGTTAAAGAGTGGATTAACGAACGTAAAAAACTCAATAAGCCCCGTAGGAAATAGCATATATACTGGTGACTTAAATGATATAACCGACACATGCAATATAGTTACTACTGGCATTAATTGTCCCGTAGCGGGTATATTTAATCTGCACACAATGCGAACCATGTCAAGTCAAAATGATATAATTGCTACGCAGATTGCGGTTAGTATATACGGCGATTATATAGGGCATGTATATATCCGAACGTTTTGGAATACTTGGTCATCGTGGCGTGAAATTACCACATCAGCTCTAACGTAATAATCTAGTTAATTAAAGGGCAGGCAGACAATATGAAAAAGATTAAAGAAATAGCTGGATACTACCCTCTAGGTTGGTGGCTATTACTAACAAAAATACTATTGTTTGATATACCGTATTTAGTATATCTTTTGGTTAAAGGTAGTTAATTAAAGGGCAGATTAATCAATCCCAGGGGAAACCCTGGGAACTATTGAAAGGAGAAATCTATGGTAGCAGTAGATAGCTCAAACATCCAGAGACCTATCAGCTTCTGGGGAACTATGAAAGAAAAATATAAAAAGATTGCGGAAGAACATGACGAAACGCAAGCGGCATTTGAGTTTCTTTTGGGTATGTTTGAGTGGGAAGGACTTCCGGAAACGGTCCGCCCGGAATTCCTGGAACTTTACCTTTTAACAAATGGATTTGCATCCATCCGGAAGGACGAAGACGGATCCGGAGATTATGTCGCAATGATCGCGGACGACGGTGCAACGCCTGACGCCTACGGCATCGGGGAAGAAATCTTTTCGCGAACCGCGAACGGCCACGTTTACGAAGATAAGAAGGACTCGGACGTCGTGGCTTTTGGCTGGAATAATAAAAGCCGGACTTGCTGCGAAGACGCTTATAGAATCGGGGCATATATTGCAGAAATAGACACGTCCCTGGATCTTCTTGTCTGGTGGTCACGGGCTTCCCGTCTTTTTGTTGCATCTGATAATAAGACGAAAGTCATGATTGACGAAGCTTTCCAGGCGGCAAAAAAGGGGGTTCCACTCTCCATAAAGTCCGAAAATATTCTTGCCGAAATTGAATCCGGAAAAAAGACCGTCGAAGCGATCGACATAACAGACACGGACTTCGCTGACAAGCTGGACAAAGTGGCCTTTATCCGTGAATGTCGTTTCAAGTGGTTTAAGGAACGCTACGGAATGGACACACGTAACAATGGAAAGAAGGCGCAGCTATCCGTCGATGAAGCGAACGGCGACACCGGTTCTTCGATGATCTTTCCTTTGAATATGTTATGGGCCAGACAGAATTTTGCAGCTATGTGCAATCAGAAATTCGGATGGGATTGCAGCGTGCATTTTTCAGGCGCTTGGCTTGGAGAAATGGAACGCTACGAAACGACCGTTGTAGAAAATGGCGAAATTGATATCGACGGCTACGACGGCGTGGAAGCGACCCAGAAAGAAGCAGCGGAAGATGTGTCCGATAAAACGGACTCGAAAGAAGCAGCGGAAGATGTGTCCGATAAAACGGACTCGAAAGAAAAGGAAGGGGGCGAAGACGATGCAGAAAGCGACAATCGCGAAGATTCTTAATATGGACCCCCACTTCGAATATAAGTGGGAAGGAACCTATATCTATGACGAAGAAGCGCACGACGAAGACCCGACGACCGGCGTTATTTCCTATATATTGTTCACGGATCCGATCGCGCGGGAAATTCTTCGAACACTATTCGGAAGCCGGATTTATTGCGACTTTGACGACGAATCCGAAGACGTGAACGACCTTTTGGCCAACTTTAAACAGTCCTGGAGAATCTGGATTTCTTCGCGTGACGAAAACATGGGGCCGCTCATGTATGCATTGCAGCAGAAATATAATCCGATTGAAAACTTTCATTCTTCTGAAATTAAGCTGGGGACGATCATCGACGAAACAACGCAAACTCTGGAATTTGACAATCGAAAAGACATCACAAAAGACGATTCTTTTATCGAGCATACCTTCTCACAATACAAGGAAACAGAAAAGATAAACGAAACGAATTCCAGGAACTACGGAACCGGTGAAACGGCCTATAAGGAAACGAACACCGTCGGAGAAATGACACACACGGATAAGACCAGCGCCGACGATGCAATCGACTTTGTAAATGCTGCCCAGGGAATCGACGCGCAACATACCGATTCAAAGAAGATTGAAAATTCTATCACGGACGAACATTATACAAATCTGAACGGCAATACAAAGGAAATCGAAGGAAGCTGGAAAGACGCGCATGGAATCCCTGAAAACGGATCCGGAAACGTGGTCGAAAAGACCGGTAGCGAAACGACCAAAAACGGCGGTGAAAAACGTGATAATTACACCCTGGAACGTTACGGAAATATCGGCGTGACCACGACGCAGCAGATGCTTGAAAGTTCCTACGAATTAGCAAAGAAAAATATTATTTATATCATGCTGCGGGAATTCGTAGAAATGTATACGTATTTTTCGGCGGAGGTGGACTAATGGCAATTAACATGAGTTTATATCAAGTTTCGGATGATCCAAAAGTCATGGGAAAGACCATTCCGGAACCGATCAGCACGCACGTTATAAAATTGAAAGATGGCTGTAGCGTCGATCAACCGGTCGTTACCTTTTCCGCGATGGCTTCCGCGATTGCCCCGTTAAATTATGCTTATATTGATGTATTCGGGAGATATTACTATATTACGGATCGTAAAAGCGTCGTGAATGGAGTGGTTGAGCTCACGCTGGAAAGTGACCCCCTGCAGAGCTTTATGGATGATATCAAGGCAAGGAGCGCCACTATCACCCGCTCCGCTTCCGAGTATAACGGATATTTGAAGGATTCCGGCTATAATGCAGTAGCGTATGAGGGGGTGCAATATAAGCAATTTCCTAATGCAATGGATGATTGTAGTTGTATCATGGTGACAGTGGGGTGAGAATATGGAATATATAAGTCAGCAGGAATTGATTGAAGCAGCTCAACAGGGATGGGATGTATATGCGGATGCTTTAGGATTGGAAATGGGCGGTATTATCGCATTCCGGAAAGATAACCAATGGAATTATCTGGTGCATGATACGGACAGCCCGACCGGATCCCGGCAAACGCTGGAACAGGCTTGGGTGTATTTGAACGAAAATGGAAATAACGCAACTAATAGCTTCGAAAATGTCCCAGGCACCAGCGTTACACGCACATATGATTGTAAAAGCGGTGGTAATAACTTTGCAGGGTTTCGGATGGAAACATCCATAGAAGGGGCACAAAAAGCATGGAGAAGTCTGGATTTTATTCAGGGAACAACCGGAAGCAATGCGCAATATGATGTATATCCACCGACAAAAATTAATTTTGCCGTGTTTGATGATCCCGCCCTTGGTGCTGCATATGCAGAGGCCATGTATAATTTTCTGGAAGATCCAACACCGGAAAATGAGGAAGAAATGCGCGCTGCTTTGGCACCTTCTTTAAATCCCGGCAAAAAGAAAGATCCTAAATTTGGCCCGAAGTCAGAGCCGGGTGGATATGGGCCGGAATCCCCGGTTCCGGGCGGCGGAAGTGGAGGCCCCGGCCCCACGTTTGACGGAACATCTGATCCTTGGACTCCAACACCAACAAAGCCGGGAGTGCTTTCCTTTGGCCTTTTGAATATTTACAAATGTGATACCGGTGCTCTTATCAATTTGGGGCAGGATCTTTTCCCGGAAATCACTTGGCCGTCGCCATCAAGTGTAACGGATTTATTAGAGTGGGTCGGGGATGTTATAATTAAATTCTCGGATTCCATATGGAATAAGGGTTTGATTGATTATATAGTATCCGTGCATCTGATCCCGGTTGATGTAACCGCCGGAGCATTAACGGATATTAAAATAGGGCCCCGAACAATGACCGGTATTCTTGCAAGGCCGATCAGCGCGGATGTTATAGAATTTGATTGTGGATCTGTTCATATTGATGAGTATTATACAAACTATGTGGATTATATGACCAGATGTCGGGTATATTTACCCTACTATGGATGGGTTGAAATCAAACCGGAGTATTGGCAGAGCGCCGATATATCAATTAAATACCTCTGGAATGTGGTTGATGGTTCCTTTGTTGCGCAGATATTCAGCACAATCACACGCCATCAATCACCGTGCACTGTTTTAGTTGGTCAGTATAGCGGGAATGCGTGCGTTCATCTCCCCTTATCCGGAGCGAACTATGCTAGCATGTTTTCACAACTTGCCGGAGCTGCCGGCGGGCTTGCCGCCGGAATCGCTTCCGGAAATGTAGCTGTCACAGCCTCCAGCGCTATGAATATTGCAGGAAATAATGGCCAGATGCAGCAGAGCAATGCATATAATGCCTCAAGTGCATTCTATGGGCATTCCCGGCCCTTCCTTCTGATTGAGCGGCCGATTAGTCACTTTTCTGATAACTACGTGACGGAAAAAGGGCTGCCTTTACTCACAAAACAGACAATCGGATCCTGCAGCGGGTTCACCGTAGCCGAAGATATCATTCTGGACGGCATCCCATGCACGGCGGCCGAAAAGGAAAGAATTCGAAATTACTTTAAATCAGGCGTTATTATAAGATAACAAAAAGCCCACGGCCTTATAAGTCGTGGGCTTTTCGTTGAGGTTCTCTTGGTATGAAAGTTATAACGCTATGCTATTTATAACCATAGCAAATGGAAACGTATTTGTCAACAAAGTTTTTCTGTGAGTTTGTCGCGTAATGCCAGCGATCCATGCGAAGCAAGTTCCAGATAAACGCATCTACGCGGCTATAGCCTTTTCCTTTTCGATACCGTTTGTCTTCGACCTGATCCATTGTATAAATCACGGAATCATCATGCACGCGTGTGGCTTTGTGGATGCGGCAAATATAGCCGTATTTTTCGGAACGATGCAATTCAATATTTACAAGGTTATAGCCCATTTTGATATAATGCGTACGGTCGATCAATTCTGTTTCGTCTTCCAGGTCGTAATGTTTGCATAATGCGACATTCCATTCACCAGCGCCGGTGATCGCATACAGACGCGGGTTCTTGAATCCGAAATATTCCATATTCAGGCGTGCGGCGTTCTTATCGTGAATATTGATCTTTTCTACATAGATGCGTGTCCCCCCTGGTGTCGTGGCGATATCGCATTCTCCCGCCTTCATTTCCCGAATTTGTTCGTAGATCTCAAATTCTTCAAAGTATTCGGAAAATTCGTCTATGTTGTTCGATAGCATAAAGTTTATAACGCCGCTTCGCTTCCGGATAATCGTTGAGAGAATATCCAGATAATATACAAATTCGTTTGCACTATAGCGCTTTCCGATAAATTCGTCGAATACAGTAAAATTACCGTATGGAGCATTGTAATTACTTTTATATGTGAAGCTTTGGTCAATGGATAACGTATAGCAGAAATGCAGCGCGGTCTTTTCCACGATATGGCCGGAATCGTCGATATTTGCAAAAACCCATTTATTAGCGTAATAGTATGCATAATTCCAGCGGCCTTCTGTCAGGGTCTTTATATAGCCGCACGATAAAATCGTGGACATAAGTTCCTGGGCAAATTTCGGTTTTAACATATCTTCTGTTTGCCTGATATATTGTATCTGGACACCGTAAAGCTTAAAAAGTATTAACCCCAGCAGCATGACAGATGTCGTTTTACCTACACCACGCTTTGACAGCAGCATATAATATCCGCAACGCTTGTTATACTCTAAAGGAATATGAAATAAATCATATGCTACATCTTTAGGCATTTTTAACTTATTCCACTCTTTGCGAATATCCTTCCAATTCCATTTATCCGGCGGCAGCTTTCCTTTGGTGGCATACCATTCTGCGGATTCAATTTCGAATAAGTCTTCGCCGTGTTCGTCTTTTAGTATTCGTTTTCTTGGCATAGATACCCCCTTCGCTTTGCTAGGAATTCCTTGTTTTGTGTAATGATATTATACAGCTTCTTTTCCGAAATTTCAAAGTCTACCGGAACCAGCGTCACGCCGGTTTTAACGTGTATTGTTTCCGTTATTCCGTCCGGATCCGTGATCGTGACGTCATACGGATCATCTATATAGACCGGCCGCAATTTATCCGTGTCGGATCCGGCAAAATGAAATCCGTTAATACTGAAAAATTCGAAGGGATTATCTGGAAGCAGTTCTTCCGCCTTCTTTGGAAGACCGGCAACGCATAAGTGTTTTTTGCCGTCATACGTTACAAATAAATAACGCTTTGCGCCCAGCGTCTTAAATTTCACCGGGCGGCCAAAAGGATATTCCGTTTCCGGTTCTTCATATTTGAAAAGCTCGTTATCCCATTCGCCCAGGCCTTTACCGGATGGACCCCAGAAGCACGGATCCTGTAATATAGGAAACTGCTTCCGTTCTTCCCGGATGCGTGCGTTTTCTTCCTCAAATAATGCTTCGACTTTTCCTTCCGCGTCGCGTTCGTATTTTTCGGAATCCGTGTCGTAATAAATGACGTGGCCGCCGGCAGCTTCGACACGGATAATCATATCGACAAGCTTATAACGCGCCCACGCACAGATAAATACCCCCCAATAGAAATTAAGGAAGCGCCCGTCTAATTCCTTTTGGATATCTTCTTTTTTCGCTTCCTTTGGGATCCATTCCGCTGCATCGTAATCATAGCCGATATTTGTTTCATAGACTGATTTACAGCACATACCAAAATAGGTATTTACATTAACCTTTACAAGTGCGTATTCGATCGTGTCATCTAATCCGCGGCTTTTCAATTCGCTTTTTGTCTTATAATCTTCAGCAACGCATTGTTGCAGCCATTCCGGTAGATAATCCTGAACGGCCCATTTTAAGACGTGAATTTCCATCACGTCCCAGTCATAAAGATGCTGATAACAACGGAAATCGAGCTGAGTTTGCATGACCCGCACTTCCGTCGCCGTCCGAATGCGGCCATTGTCGCATGACTTTGTGATCGGATCACCGACAAAAGATTTTACTTTCGATAAACTTTCATAGCTATGATCTGTTATAGCACGTAAATTGTAATAGGTTACGTCCAAAATAACGGCATATTTTTCGATAATATCTAGAAATTCTTGCGATTCGTGACCCTTTCGAAAACAGTTATGTTTCAAAGGTTTCACAACAAATTTACCCATCGGCATGGGCTTTGTAAATATCTGATACGGATAATCGGAAGTTATGTCGCGCATTCCGGCATCGACTTCCGTGTTTAAATATCGGATATTTCCATGCACAAGGCCGCCGCGGAATAGATAGCGCGATGCTTCCAGAACTTCGTCAACGGTCGGCTGCATCTTCCGTATTTGTTCCCGAACGTCGTCTATTTTATAGCCAATCCTATCTTGCACTTTCAGGAGCAGCCGCGCCGTATTCGTTAACGGGATCTTCTTTCCGGGGATACAGAAGCGATCAAAAAGAACGTCTTCGAATTCGTTCAAAATAATCACGTCGTCGTTGATATAACGCATGTTCTGGTCGCTTAATTCCGTGTGCGTGTGCCGCTGGATTGTATAATCCAGGTCCTTTATTTTTTTATGCTTGCAATAATTTTTTGCAACCGTTTCCAACTTACAATTTGTAAGCGCTAAAGAATCCCGAAACTCTATACCATTTTCAAGCGTTGCTTTCATCATTTTCCGGGAATCTTTCGAAAAGAAATCATATTCGCCCCGGCCAAACTTTAATTCCTGGCGACAGAATGAATATTCATAAGATGCGTTATGGATCAGGCATAAAAGCACACGCCGCGCCTTATGCCACTTTTCATATTCTATATACTTCTTTTCATTCTTCGACCAATGCTTCGGGCCTACACCGTAATAATCTGCGATCTGGTCGAATAGTATTTGCAACTGCTTCCAATTCCGGCAGTGGATAATATAGAAAGTGTCTTCGTGCGGCCGTTGGAGCGAAACACTTATGATATATGGAGCAGAATAGCCGTCTACGGTCGTCGTTTCAATGTCTAATGACATATTCACACGTATGTATCGAGTTTCAAATTTACCAGATTCAGAAGGCACGACAAAGACGTCCCGCGGCTTTACAAATGGGACGATTAGATTTTTTCCAGGTTCGAAAAATTGATCGACAATAATCGAACCGTAGTCATCACGATATTTTCGCATAGCATTATAACCTCAATTATTTATTCTTCAAAATAGGACTTTTGCAAAGCTTCATTTCGAAGACGTGCAGATTCTTCGCGGCGTGCTATATAGGCCGCGCCGACTTCTTCCGGTGGCGCCGTCCAATCAAAAGCTTTTCCGGCATTTAATGACGCCTGGATCTTTTGCACTTCTTCCCACATTTCCAGCGTTGACAACTCGCGCACATCGTCTACTTGTGTCGTATCCAGCAGCATATAGAAAAGATCTGCATTTTCTTCGAACATTTTATGCAGCTGCTGCGTTAAAGATGCGGCTTTTCGTATTTCTTCCAGCGTCGGCATATTCGACCGCGTATATTGTTCGCCTGGCTTCCGGTCTGCATTCATTTCGCGTATTATTTGCCGCTGTGTTGTTGACCATGTCGGCGTTTGTCGCTCTAATAGACGTAAGTCTTTCAATGTCATTTTTTCGATATCTTCGCGGGATCTTGAAAGCAGATGATAGATCTTATCGTCGGCATCGTAGGCCGTCGTTGTCATACGGCCGGATAACGTCAAGGCCGTTTCCCACGTTTGCACAGTCTCATTCATAACACCGATTTTATTGACCGTGTCACGAATTCGCTTATTTATCTTCTGGATCAGGTTGTATTTTTCGCGGTAGATCGCCGCTTTTGATCGTCTTGGCATAGCGTTATTCTCCCTTCTTATATAGTGAGCCTTATTCTATTTTAGGCTTTTTATAGGCGCGTGTAAATAGCTATATCGTGCGACATTAGACCGAGTTGTGTAGGCAATTTGCGGCGTGGTGGCCAGCGGGGAAACGTGGCCGGATGCAAGGGCGATCCTTGCCAGATGCGGCCGGTGGCGATCGGATTCAATCCGGATCCGTGCCTGAAATGCATAAAAAGATTGTATACAATCGAATTTTCCTTTTTCTATATACTTT
>AUXO013805883.1_pt1 | contig 10002 bp, 12 predicted proteins | sample 768731 | NCBI WGS metagenome assembly AUXO01 (sample SAMN02715735, study PRJNA202380) | gut metagenome | biome: sheep rumen | host: Ovis aries | place: New Zealand: Palmerston North | reverse complement strand
AAGAATTTTTTGATTCCGCTGAATGCATTTCCAGCGATCTCCTTCAGCTTTTCACCGATTGAACTTCCAAAGTTAACTAAACCTTGGACGATGCCATCGATGATCGCTTTGCCAAGGCTTAACCAATCGTAATTTACGAACGCATCCCATGCTGATTCCAGGATTTCTCCGATTCCACTCAGAAGATCAGGAATACTGCTGATCAATCCGCTGATGATTGACAGTAATAATTCGCCACCCATCACCAATAAATCCGGCAAATATCCTGCGATTGTTGCGAGGAACTGAACGAGCATCGATATTGCTGTCTGTAGCAATGTAGGCAGATTTGATGAAATACCGCCAATAATACTTTGTAAAAGTGACATACCAGCGGACATCATGAGCGGAAGGTTTTCCATCAAATAATTGAACAATGTCTGAACAATCCCACCTGCGGCTTGGAGCAACACAGGAATGATGGTCATGATCGTTCCTGGCAATGTGTCAGCTACAATCTGAACGATATTTCCCAACGCTTCCAGGAGCATCGGGGATGCTTCAACCATGAAGGAACTTATGCCTTCCAGCATTGTTTGGATTCTTGGCATAACCTGGTTGATAAGACCTTCATCTTTTTCGCCTGTTCCAAACAGTGCAGTCAGTAATCCTTTTGATGCCTCAGCGATTCCTTCACCGTTACCAATGGCTGTCAATACGTTCTGCCAGGCGGATTTTGTTGCTGTGGCAGAGCCTTCGATTGTTTTCAATGCTTCGCTTGCTGTTGCTCCTGCGATGCCTTGCTGATCCTGGATTTCCTGGATGGCAAGAATCATCTGATCGAAGCCAACAGTTGCCAGTTCCGATGTGTTTGTAAGAGTTTTTCCGAGCACACCAGAATCATTAATCAACTGCATCATGCCTTCGGCAGAACCTGCATATCCAAGCTTTAAATTGTCCAGCATGGTATAGTTCTGTCTGGACAGACCCTGGATTGCGTTTTCAACAGAAGAAGCATCAGAGCCGAAGGTACTTACATTGTCAGCGATTGCTCTCATTGCAACATCGGTTATTTCAGCCGCCTTTGCCGTATCGCCGTTAAGCGATTTAATCAGAGATGCTGAGAATGATGTTGCTGTTTCCATATATTCATTGGCTGATTTACCGGATGTTAAAAAAGCCTGGTTTGCAAACTGCAACATCTCATCAGAAGCATCGCCATAAAGCTTCTTGATGCCACCTTCAAGCTGTTCGTAATTTGCATAGCTTTCTAACGCTGATTTGCCAATGTCATAGGCAACTTTACCAGCGGCAACCGCCACTGATCCGAGAGCCGCCGCTCCTAATTTTGCACCGCCGACAAGTCCGCCCTTAAGTTTATCGCCGAATGAACTTGCCTTTTTTTCGGAATCGTCAAGACCCTGATCGTATTCGGATGAATCAAGTTTTAATTTCGCAACTAATTCAAATACGTTCATTTGATTCCTCCAACTTTAAGCCATGACGTTTAATGAAATCGACAGCGATCTCTTCAGCCGTCCGATTATCAACCGGAGCAGGATGAATGATCTCGTCATAGCTTTTTGAAATAAACTTATTCTCAACCGATAACTGAAGTGATTTACAAACATATGACCTGTAAATCATCTCTTTTCTGTATCTGTTGAAACTAGCGATTACATATTTAAGAAAAGGCTTCAGCCTTCTGCTTCCTCTGTATTCGCCGAAGCAGACAAAGAAGTGCTCTCTGAACTCACTGTCTGCTGTTGCATAAAAAAAGTAAGCAACTCCTTATCGTTCAGCACTTCAAGCAACCTGGTCGGAAGCGTGAAAAAGCCGAATTCATACTGATCAACCGGACAGCCGTCAAGAGCCGCCAAAATATGAATGACGGCTCTTTTATGCTTCGCAATCATCAGCTTTACACCTTCCATTCTCTGATCCTTGCTATAAAGCTTTGAAATGACATCCTTGTCGGACATCATCTCTGTGGCAGGCTCAAGAATCTCAACGAGTAAATCGAGTGCTTCCTCGTTTTTGTAATCTGATAAAAGCTTCATGATTATTCACCAATGTAAATTTCGCAAGGAACTTCATCCTGCGCATCCATGCTGAAGTGCGCTCTGAATGTGAATGCGAACTGTGCTTTTCCTTTGTCGGTTGTCTGAATTGCGAATCCACCTGTAGAAAGCACATTCTTCATGTGGATTGCAATATAACCGCCTTCGCCATAATCAGCAATGATCCAAACATCCTGGAAATCAGACTGCTTTAAGTCTCTGCGGAAGTTGACCTTTTTTGTGTCGGTTGCATCGATATCGGCGAGAGCCGCAAGCCTGGTAACCATCGCTGTGTCAATTGTCAAAAGCGTTCCTGTAGCCTGAATCTCGATATCATCGGTCTGCATAAGTTCTTTGGTGTTTTTCGGACAATTGTCAATGTCTTCGCCAAAATCCAGGAATGAAGGTGTTGCCGTAAAATTAAATCCACCTGTAGTTGCTCCGAGAATGTTGCCGATTGTTTCTGTTGCTGGATCAAAGGTATCAACCATAATTCCAGCGTTCAAAACAAGCTTCTCAAAGGTGTTTACAGGATATTTTGTGTATTTGAGTGCCATGCGCTCTCCTTTCACTCTGTATCTGCTTCTTCGATCAGACTGAGATATGCAACCTTATATCTGTTGTCCTCAGTCGGTTCAAACTGGCAGAAATTTATGTCTTTGAATAATAAAACAAAGCCGTGATCAGTCGGAAGCATGACTCCCTCACCGATACGGCTTTCAATCTCATCAACTTTTTCTGAGATGTCTTTATATGATGTGTCTTTATACCAAATCCTCGCATAAGTGGAAATCTGCGTCTTCCACTCCGGTTTGGCAATCCGATATGTAATATAAGGCGGATCAACAAGCGTTGTTCCGTCTTCCGTATATGGTACGTTGTTTTCGGTGTAAGCTGGAATACCGAAGGAACTCCAGAAATCATAGAGTGCTTTTGCTACTGATTTCATTCAAGTTCCCACTCCTCTGCGCTGACCTGTCCGAAATTAATCTGTGTAAATGAAGGAGATGCATTATCCTTCATGTTTGATGTCACTCTGAAGGTCTGCTGATCGCTCTTTCTGCGGAATACATCCATGTAACTCAGTGGCGTCTCTTTCGGAACAGTCACTGTATACACTTCTGTAACCCCTTGTTTTTCAGCTGTCCTGGCTTCGATTGTTGAATCTTTCAAGATCGCCGCCCTGAACGATGCTCCTTCATTCCAGGTGGTTGTCCATCCGCCTAAACCATCAGGCACTCTTACTTTTTCAAGCAGAATGCAATCGGTCATCATTCTTTCATATAACATCATGGTAACTTTCTCCATCTATCCAACCGTTTGGCAAATATATCCTGCCAGGTTACCGGAGAATATGATCCGTCGGAATTTGTTCCAGAAGCCTTTGAATAACTGTAGTTGTTGAACGATTCGGATGTGAATGGACTGTTAACTACTGAATCTTCTGCATCATATTTAGCGATCCACGCTTCAATCTCAGAAACAAGAGCGATGAGCGCAGGAGGAACGTTCATCGCCTGGATTGTTCCACTGAATGTCTCGTCAATGAGATCAGTGGCTGGATATTTGTAAACACAGTCATTGAATGTCGATCCAATGATGCGGAAGTACTGATTTTCCTTCAAGAAATCAACGTCAATTGATTCACCGCTGATTGTGAATTCACCTGTATGGGATTCCTGCACAAAGTAGTTGTGAATCAGTCCGCAGATTTCGTCCAGTAAAATGTTCATGCTTCCACCTCCTTTATTGTGCTCAATATATCTCCTTTTTTGGCTGATCTGCTGACCTGTATGCCGTTATCTTCAGCATAATCAAGCAGTTGCGCCTTTGTCATTTTTGAGAGATCAACCGAGTCTGCTTCTGTGTTCGGTTCATCTGCTTCTTCAGCGACACCGTTGTCGGAGTCATCATCGATGTCGCTTATGCTTTTACCGCTACTGTAATGGATTCGGATGCACCAACAACCTGCCCTGTTCCATTGACACCAACAACGGTCATCTTATGACCGGATGTGAAGCCTGTGACATTGTCAGCGACACCGTTGGTCAGAGTGAGTTTTGTCCATCCTGTTGTATCGAGGATTGTGCCATAGGAAGGTGCTGACGGAGCAGTGCCGCTTGCCGCCTTCGCATAGACTGTCCAGTCAGCAGGAACTGCGGAAGGTGCTGTGATAGTGATCTTTGTTGCGCCTGTTGTGGTTGTTGCCGCCGCAGAAGTGCCTGTGATTGTAGTTGTAGAACCGCCGACAGTAGCAACAGCGATGCCATCCAGGTATTCTGCCCACAGTGTCATGCCCATGATTGCATAGCATTCGCCGACTGCATGAGAGTACTTGCCTTCTGCATGGAAACCGATCAGTCTTGTTTCGCCCTGAGTTGTGTATACCAGACCCAGCTTTGCAAAGTCGGAATCAGACGGATCGATGTAATAAAGGTCAACATTCTCAACAGGAACAGCGATCACCTTGCCAGGAGCGATGTCAACGTCTGGGCAAAGGAACAGTGTTGAATAACCCATGAAATCCTTGATGTAATTGATGCCGAACTGTGTCTGAACTGTGATCGGAGCAGCACCCATGTATGCATAAGCATCGTTGATGTTTGCAAAACCGACAACTTCTGTGACGGTCTTGCGCATTGTTGCGAACTTGTTCAGAACAGCACCCTTCGCCTTTGCGAGAGCATCCTGCCATGTGGAAGCAGTCAGTGTCAGAGTGCCTGTGTTGAGGAATGTATAAAAGTCTGTCAAGACCTTTGACTGAAGTTCATTCAGGAAGGCTGTGTCAGTCTTTTCGACAGCGATCTCAGCACCGTATTTTGCAACAGATTCCAGAGAGACAGCTTTTGCATACTTATCGATTGTAATGTCCTGCTTACCTGCTTCAGTAACATTTGCGAGAGAGTACGGAATTTCATCGCCTTCAGCAACAGTACCATTATGGAGAGTGACGGAAGCTGTGTATGTCTTCAGCGTTGTTCCAGGTGCTTTCTTAATAGGGCGCATGATGCCCATGATGTTTCTGAGTGCTTCCCAGTTGTCGTTGAAACGAGAAACGAAGTCAATTTCACGAGGGGTAACGTTCGTGAAGCCGTTTGTAGTCAGTGTTGTATTAGCTTTAACTGTCATGTTTTTGTCCTTTCTTATTGACCGAAACCGAACAGTTCAGGGTTGTTTGCGATGGCATTCTGACGCTCTTCTGTAGACATCTTGTATCTGCCATGCTCATCTTTCGCATAGATCGATTCACGAGTTAATGTCTTGGAATTTCCAGGAGGAGTTTCCACATCTGTTCCGTGTTCAGATTCCTTTGGAATTACATCTGCCCATTCTTCCTTGATCCGTTCAGTTACTTTGTCTTTGTTTGCGATTTCGCCGTCTTTAGTCAGCTTGATATCGGCAAAATCAGTCATCTTGATGATTGTTTCGATGCGCTTGTCGGCGATTTTCTGATCTTTCAGAAGTGCTCTGTATGCAGTTTTCACTTTTTCAAGTTCAGCCTTGCCTTCAACATCCTTCTTGTAATCTTCGAATGCCTTATGTTCAGCGTTGTATTTTTCTTCCCAATCATCACCGCCAGCCTTCAGATTGTTGAGTTCCTTTTCAACTTCAGCCAGCTTCTTAGCGTCTGTTTCGTACTGTGACACCTTTTCCTTGAGTGCATCAGTAACGGCTGTGTGTTCCTCAATAATGGAATCGACCTGTTCCTCAGTCAGTCCCATTCCCTTGAGCATCTTTCTAGTTAAAGACATTTATTTCTCCTTTTCTTCGTGCGTATTCCTTCGCTCAATAACATGTCTTCGCCCATTTCCCTGGGCATATAAAAAGCACCGTTTCCGGTGCTATTTACCTATTTTGGATAGTTCTTGCTGGAAAACCTGCTGATATTCAGATATCCAGTTTTCAACGGCAGGACGAATGAAAGGTCTTGCTCCTTTGTTTCTGTCTCCACCTGTTCCAGATTCAACGAATGTTGCATATTCGACATTTGTTCCAAGGTACAAAGTGAAATCCTTCTCATCTCCTGCACCTTCGATCCGGTCTGTGTAGCCTTTACCGTCATCGTCCGTATATCCGTATTCCCTGGCAGGATCACCGCTGACAGCAAACGTAATCGAGTTTTTCAATCGACCAGTATCAATTGCTTCAACTGCCGTGATTTCCGCCGTTGCATGACCTTGTGCCTGCGCTCCGACAGATTTCAGAGCAGTGATGATTGCTTCCGCTGTCTTTTCTTTGATCGGCTTTGCATTGCTGGTCAATGTGAATTCAACGTCAGCCATCTTTCGCCTTCCGATCAGCAAAGAAATCCGCCCAGAACGGATATTCTTTATCAAACTGTTCGACCTGCTCTTCGGTCAGTGCGTGCGGATAATCCCTGAACAGATTGAATACCGTTTTTTTGTCGAACGAAAACAGAAACTCGCCGATGTTTTCCGTTTCCAGCCACCAGATTGTATCTGTTTCTTCGTTCTTGTAAAAAGCATCTTTACTTGGCATATCCTTCTGATCCTTTCCTCTGATCGCCTTCATTTGTGTTCAGATATGGAAGAATGTTCTTGAAGTCTTCGCTTTGTGTTAATGAATCAAGATCAATCAGCCAATTCGGCGTATTGTACTTCTCACCGTATGAAGAATGTGATTTTTGGCATCCGAATCGAAACCTTAATCTTTCCTGTGTAAGATTTTTATAACCATTTTCTGTTGCTGATTGCAGTTCCAGGTATTGAATAACACCCTCATTCCTTCTTACAACAGAAGCATGCTTACCTGTAATAAGAATGTATTCCTTCGTGTCATCTTTTGCAATACCTTTCAGCAATTCGTTTGCACATTTGAAATCATTACCACCGACAAGTTCAGTTGATTTAATATCTGCAATCTCCAAGATTGTTCTGATGTTGCTTCCTCTTGAAAAGAAAGCACAGCTTTTTCCACCACGGAAGTCAGTTACATCGATTCCACCTTTATTGCCTGCATATGTAAATGCCAAAGATACACATGATCCGACTGTTAAATCACCGCCACTGATCTTTTTGATGATCTCATCCTGTGAAGGGATTTTCTCATATCTCTGAGTGTCAATCTTTTTGACACCGCTCATTTTGAGCCTGGACTCAAGTTCAACAAGCTTCTCATCCTTCACATACGGCTTTTCAGGAGCAACAGGCTTACCATCTTCTTTCAAGCCTTGCCACTCTTCGAATGACATGCCATTCATTTTTGACGAATGCCTAGGAAGTTCAATCGGAAATCCTTTGACCTGCGCGAATTGAGAGCATCGGCAGTTGTAGACTTCATCCGGTCTTCCTTGCGGATCGCCTGGAAACCTTAATCCATTGCTGAATTTGCCTGTCTTCGGATTTTTTATTTCGCCGTAAAGCAATCTGTGTGAGTGCCTTGTCCGCATATCCAGCGTTGCAATCCATACTTCTTCTAATTCAACGCCTTTGCTCTTTAACTCGTCATAAGCATCGTTTCTGCCACGATTTTCAACAGCTGTTGTCATTGTTCGTGCGTTTCTGATCGCCGCTCGTTTATTCATCCCAACCACTTCACGCAGTCTTTTTGCAATCTGCGGATTTGATTCACCTTGAAGCAATCCTTGAATCAGGCAAGAATTAATCTTCTTCTGATTCCATTTGAGATCACGGTCATGCATTGCCTTCCAGGCTGGAGTGCCTTCTTTCGGCATCGGAAGAATCGATTTGTCATTTTGAAACAGCATTTCTGTTGCTTCTCGATTGTAAAGCGTATATGAAGTGTCGATCAGTGCATCTTTTTCAGCCTGGAAAACAGAATAGTTGCGATTCATTGAATAAACATCAGCCATTTCTCCGGTGATGATGTTTTTTGCGATATCGTTTGCGTTCGCCAGGTCTTCAGCCAAGGTATCACGCATAGCTTTCCAGCGTTCGCCAGTAGCGATCTGATTCATTCGCCACTGGTTGAATTCTTTCTGCGTAATTTCGCCATCAGCAAGCCGTTTCAGCATCTTGCGCTCTTTATCCTTGAATTCTTTTGAAGATTCAAGGTATTTCTTCATTTTTTTCTCGACTTCCTTCTCAGCCTGGCGATATTCCTTGGCAATCTTCCGCTCCATTTTGCTGATGATCTTGTCAGTGTCATCGTGAGCCTGATCCGGTTTCAATCTGGGCATTCAGAGCCTTCTTTCAGGCGTTTTCAGCCGTTTCTTCATCATCTGCGGATTCTTCATCATCCGTGTTGGAATTGCCCACAAATCGATCCATATCTTCTGCATCTTTGCGCTGGATAATCTCCTTAACTTCATCAATCGTGATATTTGGAAGTTTGGAGAGCACTGTTTCATCGTCCAAATAAGGTGCTTCCATAATTACCATCTGAACCTGTTCAAACTGATTGCTGATTCTGTTCCGCTTATAGATCGGTTCTGCATCAATTCCCTGGAGTGCAAGAATCTGCTTGATGCACTCTGTGCACTGGAATTCATAATCATCAGCTTCCTCATCAAGTGGCTGATAAGCGGCATCGATGTGGTCATTCGTTGCTCCTGCGGCGATTGTATGGACATCGAGCGCACCGAAATCCTCATAAATATCAGATTTAATTCTGTCCAGCAATACTTCCCTGGATGTTGACGGTACTTCCTGCGTATATGGAACAACCTGACCATCTCGCTCAACTTTTGCCACATGATTCAGCTTGATCCTGTCACGGAACTCCTGGAGATCAACATCATCCATTCCGTTTGCTCCGTTTATAAGCCAGTAAATCTGCGCACATTCATCGAGATCGTTGGCGAATGAACTCTTGATGAGATCATAAGCATCGATGTTTGCACGAAGTTTGACCAGCGTTGACATGTGATTTTTACTTCCCCAAAAGGGAATGATCGGCAGGAAGGAATAATTCGTTTCGCCGACAATCACATCGCCTTCCAGGGTTGATGACTGAATCCTGGTAATGTATCTGCGCTTTGGCTGGGTGATCACCAACTTTCCGACATTGTTCTCAGAAAATTTCGTATATCCGTCTTCTTCGTAAAGAACAGCCTTCAGCGGTTTTTTATCACTTAACTGCCAGAAGCGAATACCAGCTCTCAACGCTCCGGTGTCTTCGTCCCAAAAAGGAACGAATTCTTTGATGTCAAAGTTATAAATGCGGTCATGATTCCAAAATACGAAGGTCAATCCGTGAATCAGAGCATTGTATCCAGCCGATTTAAAAATCTGATCAAACGATGAACCAAGCTTTTTCTTGATTGATTTGTCATCGAAATCGATGCCGTTTCCAAGCAGATATGTGTTTCGCTGAGTATTTAAACGGTGGAAGAACCCACATGCAAGCTTGTTGTTTGATGCTGTGATGTCTTCAACTTTCGTTCCGTTTGAGAGATACAGAAACTTGATCAGCTGTGAAATAGTCTCATTAAGCTGATTATCATAGTTGTCTGCGCTCCTGGCGATCTTGACCATCTGATTCGTTTTATGCTCGTTAATCGCTTTATTGATGAAAGAAGTCAAGGCTTCAGTGCTTTTACCCTGGGTTTCTTCTATAAAATCTTGAAATGTAAGCACGTTTACCTCCTAAATGGTGAAACATATTCTGTTCGCCTTGGCTGTGCAAGGTTGTATGTATGAACTAAATATCTCATGCTATCGCAAGCATGGTCATTTACTTTTAATGGAGCATCTTCTGGAGATTTATCATCCCAAACATAGCCATTTAATTCGGCAATCAGGCATTTACATGAGCGCAATATCTTGATATATCCGAGTTTCATGCATGTATTTGTTTCCAGAATGCCGTCCTTGACAGCATTATCGGCATGAATTACCGAATAGTACTTGCGTCTATCAAGTTCGGCGATAAACGAAGATGCTGACGGATCGACAATCGTCTTGATTTTCCTAAAATATGTCTTGTTTTCCTTTGCATATGCCTGCCGTTTCTCAATAACTCTTTTGAGGAATATATCCAG
>AUXO015733857.1_pt1 | contig 10003 bp, 18 predicted proteins | sample 768731 | NCBI WGS metagenome assembly AUXO01 (sample SAMN02715735, study PRJNA202380) | gut metagenome | biome: sheep rumen | host: Ovis aries | place: New Zealand: Palmerston North | reverse complement strand
ACATATCGGTTACTTGACTTGTATCTAACCAATTTAAACTTATATCATTTCCATAATGATTTATACAATTATTAACTATATCTTTAATATTATCATCATTTACTGGATAAATACCTATATTATCCGAGGCAGACATAAATATTATAGATTCTTTTTTATCTAACTTACAAGATATTATATCATTTATTTTTTGTTTTATTGCAAGATTTACTTTATCTCTTTTTATCTAATTTATAATATCAGAATCATAATTTAAATCCGAATTATCAAATAGGCCCTCATTTAAAATATTATATACTAAATCCTATATATACTTATTCATAAATAACGTTCTATATATTTTAATATACCATTTATATGTATATCTGTAACTGTTTCCATACCTTTTTCAGATAATAAGAAATCAACATCATTTTTATTATCCATAAAGAAATTTTCTGTTAAAACAGCTATACAATTAACATTTTTAATAACATAAAAATTAGATTCCCAATCTCTATCAGAATCAGACATTTCAACTCTTATTTTCTATTTTAATGGTTTTAATAATTCTTCCGCTGCATCATATAAGCAATCTGCTAATTTATCTGAATTATTTTGTCCTTTTGTTGTCCATGCAGACCAACCGGTTGCATTCATCCAACCACCATTACCAGCCGCATTGACATGAACAGATAACATTATAGCTTTTTTATTTTGTTTTTTAACTTCTGCATATTTTGTATTAATTCTAGAAACTCTTAATTTTAAATCTTTAGAATCTGTATTATATGCGGAACTAACCCAAGAATCTTCTGGATGTGAATTCCAATGTGAAATTCCTAATTCATCTAATTTCTTTTCTATACGTTTTACTATTTCTCTATTATATTTCCATTCATATAATCTACCATCCGGTGATTTTTTTCCTGGTGTTTTATCAACATGACCAGGTGTTAAAAAAATAACAATATTATTATATTTAGGATTTCTACTTGCATTATAAATTTCTATTCCTTCTTCAAATTCATCTTCTATATCATTTTCAGAATTATCTTTTGTATTATTATCATTTATAATTTTTATATCATCTGAATTATCAGAAATATTTTCTATATTAGAATTATTTAAATTATTATCAATATCTAATTCCTATGCATCTGAAACAATATCAGTAGATGAATCATTTATGTTATTATTTTTATTTTTATTAAATAATGATTTAATAAAATTAATTACGTTTTCAATTATAGTTCTCATATTATATGTAAAATTTATTTTTTAATATTTATTTTTGTAATAATAAATTATAAAAATAAAAAGATAACTTATAAAATATAAGTTATCTTTTAATAATTATGTATATTTTGACATAATTTAAATATTAAATAATTTTATCATAAAAAATTTTTTAATTAATTCCATTCTTCATCTGTAGGATATTCAGATTCTAAAGCATAATCTATTTCACTTAATATTTCTTCTTCATCATTTAAATTAGTTGAATATGGGATTTCACATACAAATTCATCATTTTCATCATATACTTCATAAAAATCTCCTTCATCAGGATCAAATGCAGGTTTAATAGTGCAAAGACCAAAATCTAATGTATCAACTGTTGCTAATATATTATCAGAATCTTGATTATTTTCATTTAATTTTTGCTTTACTATTTTAGCAACATCTGCCATTATATTATTATATAATTGTTTTTTATTTCTCATATTTTTTAAAAATTAATTTATTTTAATATTATTATATTTATTTTAATTTTAATATTTTATTTTTAAAACATTTCTAATATATTTAAGTTTTTCTTTTGTTTTTTTATTATATTCAAAGAAGAAATCAAGTGTTAAACCAGCTTTACCACCTTTCATATAAGTTGTCGGCCATAATCTGACCATTTTATTTTTAACATATTCTTCTAATGTTTTAAATCGATAATGGTGCAGACATGCATTTTTCCATGTTGCATTTTTTATTAAAATTTTATTATCACATAATTCGCCAGCAGTATTAACACATCTGACATTTTTATCTTTAACAGGCCCATGTGCAGATGTAAATTCAGTATTTGGTAAAACTGTTTTTATAATAGGTTTTGTTTGTGTTGTTAATTTATTAGTTATTGGTAAAAATGTTTTAAATTTTTTAATAGAATAATCACCGTTTGTTTTAATTATATTATTATCATCAAATTGTTTCCAGCAAACTCTTATACAGTTTATACCTCTTGTATTATATTTGTCATTTGCTAAGAATTGTTTTATTGTTTTTTTATTATCTAAATGTAAGAATTCATCTATATCAAAAAATGCTATCCAATCATATGAATTTCTATATTCATTATAACATTTTGTATAGCAAAGCATCTATGCATTTTTCATTCCTCTTACATTTTTTAATATAACAAAACCTGAAGCTATATAATCTTTTATAACATCTTCAAAATGTTCACCATCAGGATCATTATTATCATATAGACATATATTATCAAATCCTAATTTTTTATAATGAGTTACAAATTCTCTTATATAGTTATTTTCTAATTTAGCTATACAACATAATAATACTTTACCTGTATATGGTTTTATTCTGTTTTTTAAATTTATATTTTTTAATTTAAACGGACAAGCTTTTACTAAATTTTTTAATTTAAGTGTAAATGTATTATTATATTTTGATTTTAAATTTAATAAATCTTCATATATAGTTTTATTAGTTATTTCAAATGGTTTATAATAACTTCTGCCAATAGATATAAAATAGTCTTTATACTTATATTTTTGATCAATATCTCCAAATGAAATATAATAATTTGGGATTTTATATGCATCTGATAATATTAAACCATGTAAACCTTCAGAAACTATAAATTCACAAGATACTATATCTTTAATAACATTTGCCCAATTCTTATAATTAGTAAAATCTATTATTTTTATATGTTTATTATTTTTAAAATTATTTAATAATTCTGAATTTATATGTGTATGATGTGGAATAATACCTAATTTATATTTTTTTAATATATATGGATAATAATAATATGGTAATAATAAAGCAGGATCTCCATAAATTTCAGGACATTTTATGCCGGATTTTAATAAAACTTTTCTTGTTTTAGGACCTCTAACAGCACAAACTTTATATGGTTTCTTTGTTAATAATTCATATTTTAACATTCCAGATCCCCATATAATAGTTTTATCATCTATAAATTTATCTTTTAAAATAGAACCGATTAATAGATAATTTTTATTATTAGTTGTTTTATTATAGTTATATGCATAACTATAATTATACTTTTTATTTTTATTATATAACTTAAATTTTGAATCTGAAATTCTCTATAAAAATAAAAAATTTAAATCATCACCTAAATTTCTTGGAATTATTTCATTTTTATTATTTAATTTAACCCATGCATTTACATTTATAGTATTATCCATTTTATAAAATATTAAATTTTATTTTATTTTTCATATTTACATACTGCCGGTGAATAATATTTTAATAATATATTATTAACATCATTACATATTTTATCAAAATTTTTATTATCTGTTAAACAATCATTAATACAACATACTTTTACATATGAATTTATATTTTTTAATAATTTTATATTGTCATTTGTTAATCCTATATATTTTGACAAAATTTTAACATTATTATGTTTATTAGCTAAATTAAACATATAAATTGAATATAAATACTGATTAAAATCTTTATCTACTCTAAATCTATATGCAGATTCATCTAATATATCCTTATATAAAGCATATATATGTTCACCGCTGCTTCTCATTAATGATGTTATATCATGTCCAGGTCTATAATAATTATTATTTTTCTTTGGAAATTCTTTTGACGCTAAATCATAACTACGTTTACATAACTATGTAAAATACTTATCACCTGTATTTAAACTAAATCTGTTTATATTTATACAAGGCCAACCATTTTCAAACCATTCCTTTCTACATGTTTCTCTTATAATAAAAGTATCATCATTGCCATATAACATATATTCTGATAACTCAGGAATATTCATTAAATATGTTTCTATTAATGATGAAGAAAAACAAGGTAATTTGTCTTCAGGAATAAAATCTTTATGATATACTATATTTACAGTTTCTCTGTTTATCCATTCAGGAACCTAAGAATCCTACATAACAATTAAAAATACATTATCTATAAATTTAGTATATTTTTCTAAACCTCTAAAAATATAATTTAAATTATTCCAATCTCTAAAACGATTTTTTGAATTTACATTATCTTTTTTATCTATATATTGTTCATGTATTTTAATCCATTCTTCATCATTTCCATTAACATATGGCATAACAAAATCTATTAAATGTAAACATATATCTATTTTAGCTTTATATGTTTTTAATGATTCTAAAACATTATTTAATTTCTAATTCCAATTTAATTGTTTTATGTTAAATTTATTTTGACATATTTTCTAAATAGCACCTTTATCTAATATAATACAATCTGTAGCTATATCATGAGGATTTAATATAACACAATTATATATTTTTGATTTATTTAAACAATCTAATATATATTCTTCATTATCAAGAAATTTAATATCATCCCGTAATATCATAATATGATTATAATCATTTTCATATGCATTATAAACAGCATTTAAAAATGCAGCAGATTTATAATATTTTAATTCAGAAAAAGGTAAATCAGTTCTATAATTTATAATATCATAATCAGTTATTCCGACATTTAATAAATTATTAAATGTCCTGCTATTTTTATATTTTGTGTGTAATAAATAAATTTTATCAATATAATCATACCAATTAACGGATACAGATGAATTAAATGTATATTCATCAAATACTTCAGGATCAATATTAATGTATTTTTTTGAAATATAATTAATATTTATATTATTTTTCTCATTTATATTATTAAACCAATCATTAAATGTATTTATAAAATTCTAATCTTTATTATTTGATGATTTATATTGATTACTTAATGTTATATTATGTTTATTATTTAAAATATTATAAAGAGTTTTCTTATTAGATTTTAAATTAGCAGATTTTTTTGGTACTTTTATTTTTGGAACCGCTAATAATTCATAATCAGTAGTCGGTATAAAATTTTTAGGCTTTCCTTTTTTAATAGACACCTTTATTTTCTAATTATTATGTTTTGACATTTTAAATAAATCATTCTATGTTGTTTTCATTTTTATTATTCTAAATTTTAATATTTATTATAAAAAATAAACATATATAAGTTTCCTTATATATGTTTATTAAATTATTTGTTAAATTATTTGCTTAATAAATTTTAATTAAATATTAACAAAATCTATGAATAAAATATCTTTATCTGAACCATCCTTTTTTATTTTTTTATTATATAGTTTACTAAATAACCAAGGCCATAAATCATCTATATATGGTGTTTTGCTTGATGCAAAACAACCTACACAATCAGGTTTATATTTAAAGTCATATATGTTTTCACCATTATATAAATTATCGCCACCAAAAAACTTTATATGTTCAAAAGATAATTCTAATTTCTCACAGAATCGTTTAAAACAATCTATATTTTTTTCATTATAACGTTTTTTATATCTGACATCTAATGTTACTTTAATACTTACATCATGCATACTGTTTAAATAATGTAAATCTTCCCATAAATGATCTAAATCATATATATAATCTAATAAATTATGACATATTATTAATTGTCCATATTTATCAAATCGAACACGTAAATCAAATGCCTTTACATTATAATATTCATATTGTTCATAAATATCTTTACTTTGACATTTACATGTAAAATTTAAAAACCTACATAAAAAATACTTTGGTTTTAAATATGTCCATGAATTATGTGAACCAATAACCATATAAATTTATTATTTAACTATTTTTAAATATTTATTAAAAATAATTAATAACTATTATTTAAATAAAAATATAAAATTATTTTCTAAAAACTTCTATATCTGTTCCCGATGCATTTTTAAAAATCAAATATCGTTGCCCATCTACATATATAGTTTCATAACTTACAGAGCCAGATAAATTTTCAATTTTATTTACTTTACTGTTTTTATAAGCAAACACTAATTGATTTCCAAAAAAACCAATAATTAAACCAATAATAAAATAAATGTAAATTACTTGTTTTTTCATAAATAAAAATATTTTAAATAATTATAATTTAATTTCTATATTTACATCTGCTAATTTTAAAGCATGTTGTAATTCATGAACATATTTAAAATCTAAAGGTCCAAGCCATTGAAATACATTTCGTATATATTTTAATGAAAAACTTGTACCATCACTAATTAATGTATATTTGAAATGAATACCATCATCATCATAGCTCTTTAAAAACCCATTCTTTTCAAGAATTTCTGTTGTAAGAGGAATAGGACGATAATATATAACTTTTCCTAAATATAAATCATCTGCGTCTACTTGTATACTTAATATATTTGTAGTATCATTAAACAACCAATCACCAATCATTACTTGATCTGCTTTCATAATTATAACCTAAATTATTTTCATTTTTATTATAACAAACTTCCAAATTACTTTCAATTTCTAATGAACCATTATATGGATTCTTTATAATTTTAGTATTAATTAAATTATTATTTTCAATTTCTTCAAATAACTTTCTATTAGTATTTCGTATAATGTAATCCATATATCTGTCTTGATTATAACCATTATGCAATAAATCAAATTCGGAAATAATACTTCTGGCTTTAATTTTTACGGGCTCTATATGTTGTTCATATATTTTAACATTCATAGGAGGAATATCTATCGGAATTACATGTTTTACAAATTGGTTCCCATATTCATGTAATTTATCACCCAACCAATTGTGCCATTTAGGTTTAAGATCTTGCCCGTCAAGACAACAACAAAATGTATATAATACAAATAAAATAAAAATTATATATATCATAGTTTTCTGATTTTATTTAAAAATTCTATTTCTTTTGAATAACTAATCATTTTTTCTTTACCTAATGAATTAAGAGCAAAAATAATTTCATCTATAATTCATCTATCTGCAGCAGATAAAGTTATTTGATTATCTTTATAATTCATATAACTATTATTTTTTAATTTATCTTTAAGCTTATCAAAAACTGATGAATCATAATAACTACATCCAACAATATTACAAATAAATTTATGAAGATCATCTGCAGGCCAATCCTGAATATTTTTTAAATGTTCTTTATTATTTTGTTCTAGTTCTTCTTTACATTCATTTAATACTTCTTCATAATATTCTGATCTGATATTGTCATCATGGTTTTCAAGTGTCCATGTTCCATCTAATGCATCTAACAATTCATAATCATCTATATCATCCAGAATATTATCAATAGGTAATGAATCTATAATTTTATCTATAGAATATTTTTGTGTTAGAACATTAGTAATATCATCTAAATCTGAATTTTCTACCATTTCTTCAATTTCAGATTGATCATATTCTTTATTTGGATCTTTATAGATGTCTGATGCATGAATAATGTCAGAACTTGTTATAAAATTATTTTCAAGACCAAAATTTAAAATCTCTTCAAAATCTGTTGCTAGACTCCATACTTTCTTCAAAGTATTATTCCAATCGGTCTGAGACATAGTTGTACTTATCTTCATAATTTTATGTTTCTTCTTTTATTTTTTGTACTTCTTTTTCTATTTTTAAAATTTCATTTGAAATGTTTTTTTGCGTTTCTTCTATTTGATTTTTTAATTGTTTTAAATATTTTTGACTTTTATCTATTATGATATTTTTTAAACATTTAATATCAGGAGAATAAACCTCTACATTCCATGTATTATAATTTCCATTATATGTGCTAAATGTTCGATTTTTAAATTCTTCATAATTTATATTGCCAAAACATAAATCACGCTTATATCTGGTTTCTTTTCCATTTTCTTTAGTAAAGACATATGTTACAATAATTTTAAAATTATTAATAATTCCATTATCATCACGTTTTCTTGTATGTAATGGATAATATCTAATATATGCTTTACCTATATATGTTCCACTTTGATAATATAAAATATCGCCTTCTTTTAAATCACCAAATGTTTTTGTATTTTCTAAATGTTCTCCTGTTGAATTGTTTTTATACTCATATGGAATATAAAAATCTGCAAATAAACTAGCGCTCATAATTATCTTATTATTAAAATCAAAAATTAAAATTTAGGAGACATTAATTTTAATGTCTCCTAAATTCGTTTATTTAGTTAACATTTTCAAACTCGGAGTTCGTTTCATCTTTTTTCTCAATTTGTTCAATTTGTTTTTCACCAATACCAAACAATCCTTTGAATTGATCTTTAATCTCACCGTTAATTGTAGTAAGAACAGGTGCAAAATTCTGAACAAATGATTTAGCAAATTCAGCTCCAGTGTTTTTATCACCCCAAACTGTAACATTACCAAGTTGAATGTGTTCAAGAGCATGTGCCTGTGCTTCTGCGATTCCTTTATATTGATCTACCATCTTCCACTGAACAGCCATTTCTGGACTACCTGCAGCTTGAATCATTCGTTCAAATGCCATTGCAGGCGCAAGTGCTTTTTGCTGTTCCGCTTCTGCTTCTGCAAGCAAAGATGCTTTTTTACCCTCTGCTTGAGCCATAAGAATATTTTTTTCACCTTCTGCTTGTGCATTTTTTGCCAAACGAATTTTCTCTGCTTCAGCTTCAGCTTCTCGAAGAATTTTAGCCTTCATGGCTTCAGCTTCCAATTCAGCTTTTTTCTTGGTTGCCTCTGCGTCAATAATAGCTTTTTCTTTTGCCTTTTCTGCTGGTACAATTTCAGTAGCATTAAGTTTTGCTTCTTGTGCTTTAGCTTCTGCTTCATTTACTTCTAATTGACGTTCCTGCTTTGTTTTTGCAACCGCCATTTCAGCTTCTACTTTTGCGGTTTCTGAAACTTTAACTGCATCTGCTTCAGCTTGACCTGCTTTTGCTCTTGCTTTTGCAACATCAATTTTTGCTTCTTGTTCAGCTACACCAGCTAATTTATCTTGTTCAGCTTTACGTTGACGCTTATTTGATTCATACTCTGCAGCTTTTGCTTCCTTTTCTTGTGTTGCTTTAATTGTCTCTGCTTCTTGAATCTGTATTGCCTGAGCAATTCGTACTTGTTTCTGAGCTTCTGCTTCATTCTGTGCAGCTTCTGCATCTGCTTCAGCCTTTGCAATATTTTTCATCTGAAGTGCTTCAAATTCTGCCTTTTTAGATTCCGCATCAGCATTAGCTTTTGCAATATTAGCAATCTTTTCTGCTTCTTGTAATGCAATTCCAGATTCACGTTCCTTATCAGCTTCTGCAAGTTTAATCTCTTTTTCTCGATTAATTTCAGCTACTTTTACTTCTTGTTCCTGTTTTGCTTGATTAACACTAATCTGCTTATCTCGTTCTGCTTGAGAAACAGCAATTTCTTCTTCCTTACGTGTATTAGCAATTTTTACATTACCTTGTTTAGTCTGCTCTGCAATATCAGCTTCTGCATTAGCCTTTGCCTTGGTAGCAGCTTTCTTACCCATATTTTTAATATAATCTGCATCATCTGTAATTTCAGAAATATTAATATTAGTAAGTTCATAACCAACTTTTTGAAGTTCCTGCTCAAGAGATTCACGGACCTTTCCTAAGAATGTATTTCGATCTGCATTGATTTCTTCGATGAGCATTGTTGCCATAATAGCACGTGTTTCACCAACCAAAATTTCAGAAATCTGTCGTTCAACCTCTGTTGGATCTGCACTCAAGAAACGTGTTGCAGCATTTTGTTGAATTAACTTATCTTGACTGATTGCAGTCGTCAAAACAACTGGCAAGTGCATTGGAATTGCTTGTGAATCAATACCATCAACATTAACCTTAATCTGAATAGGTTTCATTGACATTTTCTTAAAGTCTTGAATGATAGGCCAAACAAA
>AUXO013781719.1_pt1 | contig 10003 bp, 11 predicted proteins | sample 768731 | NCBI WGS metagenome assembly AUXO01 (sample SAMN02715735, study PRJNA202380) | gut metagenome | biome: sheep rumen | host: Ovis aries | place: New Zealand: Palmerston North | reverse complement strand
CAATCGCCTTCTAAGCGATCGGTCAGGCGTTCGAGTCGCCTCGCGGACACCATTTTGAATATAAAGAACTTGAAAAAAGTTCTTTTTTTCATATTTAAATATTATACAAATTAATAAAATGTAAAATAAAACAATTTTTTTTAATAAATAACATATTAAAATGAAAAAAATGGTATACTATATTTAAAATGATGGAGTGATGATATGAGCAATATAGCATTAACACTTTTTTTAGCCATAGTACCAATAATTTTAATATTGATATTTGTATGTAGCAAAGACAAAAATAAGGAACCAATAAAGTTACTTTTGCAACTATTTTGTCTAGGAATATTATCATGTTTTTTAGTAATAATAATTTCAAAAGGGCTAAGTTATATATTTCCATTTATGAAACAAAGATTTAGTGATATGAATTTTATGAACGTACTGTTGTATTCTTTTATAGGAGTAGCTCTTGTAGAAGAAACATGTAAATGGGTTATGTTATATTTTAAAGGATATAACAATAGCGAATTTGATGAATTATACGATATAGTTGTATATGCAGTATTTGTATCATTAGGATTTGCATTTGTGGAAAATATAATGTACGTTTTTACACTTGGAGATTTAAAAACTTCACTATTTCGAGCAATAAGTGCAATACCTGGTCATGCATGTGATGCAATATTTATGGGATATTATTTAAGTGTTGCTAAAAGATTTCAAGTTAAAAATGTACCAAGATTGGAAAGAAAAAATATTATTCTAAGTATAGTTGTTCCAACAATAATACATGGAATATATGACTTTTGTTTAATGTCCGGATTAATGATTTTAGTAGCAGTATTTATAATTTTTATTATTGCATTATATATAATATCATTAAAAAAATTAAAAAATATGTCACTTAATAATAAAAAATTAGATGAAACAGTAAGATTCTGCAGAAATTGTGGTTCACTTGTAGAAGGTGAGTTTTGCAGTGCATGCGGAAGACAAAAATAAAAGAACCTATTTATATTTATAGGTTCTATTTTTTTTGATAGATATATTTAATAATATACCAACAAGTAACATATAGGAAAGTAAACTACTTCCACCATAAGATACGAATGGAAGCGTTATTCCAGTTATTGGAAGTAACCCAACAGTCATTCCAATATTTTGTATTTGTTGAAAGATTAACATTCCTAATATTCCAGCAATTATATATTTGTTAGTATCTTCAACTTTTTTTCTAGTAAGTAAATATATATTAACATCTAAAAATATGATTACAGAAATTAGAACAATTACACCAATAAAACCAAAATTAGATGCATAAACGGCAAAAATAAAATCAGTTGAAGACTCCGGAAAATAAATTGGAGTTTGATTATAGCCATGACCAAATAATCCAGCGGAACCAATTGCAGCAAGTGCATTCTCTAATTGTAAACCAGAGCCCTGACTCCAATTAAATATTCTATCAAGCCTATAGTATATAGATGTACCAAAAATCTTTATAAAAATATTTTCTTTAAAATAATATAAATATAAAACTAAAGAAACAAAAGCTATCAACATAACAAATGCAGTTATAAACCATCTCAATCTAATTCCACTAACAAACATCATAGAAAAATAGATTATCAAGTAAATAAGTACTGCACCTGTATCTGGTTGTAAAAAAGTAAGAATTGATGGTATTAAAACTATAATAAATGTTTTTAGAATAAAAATAAATTCTTCCTTTAAATCAGGATTTTTATAACTGCTTCTAAAATTATGTATCATAGTAGCTAAAGCCAACATAATAAATATTTTCATAAATTCACTAGGTTGAAAACTACCAATTCCAGGAATTGTAAACCAGCATCTACTATTATTAATTGGAGTTCCAAAGAAAAGCAATAGTAAAAGTAAGATATTCCCAATTATATAAAAAAACCATGTGTGCTGATATAAATACTCATTTTTTAATTTATATAAAATAAAAACAAGAATCCAACCAATCAAATACCAAATAGCTTGTTTAATAGCAAGATTTCCTAAAGATGCAGAGGTATAAGTCATTGCACTATTAATTGTAAAAATACTAACTATTGCTAGAAATAAAATTGGAATAAGAATTCTAAAGTTAATTTTATGACTAAAAATAATATTACCTCCTTCATTATTATTATATCAAAAAGCATGTATTTTTATTAATTAAATTCATAAAATGTATGGAATAGAAAGGAATGATTTATTATTAAAAAATTACCAAAATTATATAAAAATGATAATATAGATAATAATGATAATAATAAAAAATATTGCTATGTTGAAGAAAAAGAAGATAATAAAAATATCAAAGAAACAATAGATGAAATATTTAGAGGCATTGGATACTCATATAATATAAAAGTAATGATAGAAACAAAAGATGAAAAATTAGAAACATATTTAACTACAAGAACAAAAAATTACATAATTACAAAAGAAAATAAAATAATAGAAATAAAAAATATTAAAAATATTAAAATAATAGACTAAAAGATTGGATTCCCAATCTTTTTTTAACATAAATCTATAGAAACGTCAGGCAAGCATCTAATTGCACCACAACATTTCAAATCAATAGTTACAAACTCATTTGTATTAGTATAAATACCAGTAGTTGAATCATATGCAAGCAATCTACAAGTACAACAACATTCATCTAATGACTCAGCTCTAAAAATATCACTTGTACCAGTCTCACCATTCAAATTATAAGAAAATGTCCAAGTATTACCACTACAACAATTATATAACTGAATAGGTCTTGTATTATAACAAATACTTGATAAAGTAGGTCCTAAAAAAGGTTTATCACATCCAACATATGAATCATTATTAAAATTTTGTTTTTGAAGAATAATTATCTTTTCTAAAATATCTGATATGCAAGAGGAACAATTATTATTAGAACAATTCAAAAAAATCATACTCCTTTCAAATATAGATAGTAAGGTAAACTATCTAATTATTTCTAATATAAAATATGTAATAAAAAAAATAATGTGTAAGTATGAGCCTATATAGAATGTAAAAAATAATATAATTTTTTTTTAAAAAGCTTGATTTATCGAAAAAAAAAATATACAATTAATTCATAGGATATGGGTTCGGTAATGAGAATTGAAACTATATTCTTAAAAGTACAATAGGAGGTGAAAAGAATATGTCAACAATTCACGTAGATGAAGCAGCTTTAAACAGCTTAAAGAACGCATTAGAAACTGCTGGACAAGAGTACAAATCAAGTTTAGCAAGATTAACAAATCTAATTGAAGAAATCACAAGTGGAGATATCCAAGGTGATCCTGCTAATGATTTATTAGCAAAATATCAAGCAAAACAAGATACACTTAATAAAATTACTCAAACTATCGAAGAAGCTGAAGGTTATATGGGTCTTCAAACAACTAAATTCGGTAGCATGATTGGTGATCTTAAATCAGGAATGAGATAATCTTAGAAAGGAGAATTTAATATATGAATATTACTATTAATCCAGGTGCAGCTACAGATGATGCATCTCAAATCGATAGCTTAGTTCAAACAATGCAAGAATCAATGGAAACATTAAACAATGCAATTAAACAAACAATTCCTGCTGGAATTCAAACTACTTGGTCTGAAACAGTAAGAGAAAATTGGGAAACTTATTACAGTGCTGATGTTCCAGCTGCTATGGAAGATATGAAATTATCTGCAGCAAACTTAAGATTAGCTGTTGAACAAGCATTACAATATAGTCAAGAACAATAATAAAAAATACATTGCAAAATGCAATGTATATGAAAAAGAGAAAAGCCATTTTCTTTTTTTCCTATGCATTGCATAAAAAAAGGGAGAGTGGAAAAATGGTAGCACCAAAATCCTATACAGGGTATGATCAAGAGGGTAACGTTGTAGTAAGATGCCAAGCAGTAGATGCAAATCAATACTTAAATCCGGCTGAAGTAAAAGCTGCAATTGATAATGTAGAATCAGTTGCAGAAGATTCAATTAATAGAATAAGTAATGCTTTAGTTAATGTTGCACCTGATGCAAATGAAGCAGTAATTATACAAGGAACTAAAATTCAAGGTACAATTGATGATGTCTGTGAAGCAATAAAGACACTTCCTGGAACGATTGTAGATAGTATCAGCAGTTTATATACAGAATCAATATCAGCTCATGATAAATTACAAAATCAAGCAAACGATAGTGCATACAATCAAACACGTGCTACTCAAGGAGTTGTAAGTGTAAGATAAAATACACTATAAGAAGGGAGAATATGATATGGGATTTTTAAGTTGGTTAACAGGACGTGATGAAAAAGAATCAGACGTATATGCAAATTTTGATAAGGTTGCAGACGTTGTTTCAAATATTAAAAATATCAGTAATAATGAAGTTGAAAATGCTAAAGATGAATTAAGAGATGCAATAGATCGCTTAAATAATGTAAATGGAGTTGCTCAATTTGTTGGAACTGTATCAGCAGGAGCATTTGATTCAGTGTTTGCAAGCATTAGTCAATCAGTTAATCAAATCGGAGACCAATTACAAAGTAAAGCTGATGATATTAAAACATATGAAGAATCATCTTGGTATGAAAAATTAGGAAGTTCAATTTTAATGGGAGCAACAAAACTTGGTGAAGGAATTATGTCTGTCGCTGAAGATTTAGGTGATGGTGTTGTTTCTGTTGTAGGTTGGGTTGCACCAAAAGATAGTGGAGTAGAAAAAGCATGTAAAAGCTTTGTAGAAAAAGACTGGTCTCACGATATGTTTAATATATACTATAATAGTGAATTTGCAAAGAAATCTACATTTACAGAAGACAGTGGAGCTGCAAGTGCACTTAAAGTTACTGGAGCGGTAGCTGGAACAATTGCTTTAACAGCTGCAACAATGGGTGCTGGCTCAGCTTTATCAGCTGGTGCTACAGCAGGAAAAGTTGGAGTAATAGGTGCAAAAGCTGGTCAAATAATGCAATCAGGATTGAAAGTAAGTACTGGAATTGCAGCACTATCCGGTATGGGTTCTGGAACAGAAGCAGGATTGAAACAGGGATTAAGTTTCGATCAAGCAGCCGTTCAAGGTGCTAAACAAGGAGCAGTTCAAGGTGCAATTGCTTATGGTGTAGGTAAGGTATCTTTAGGAATCGCTGATAAAATGGGAAATGGAAGCGTTAAGGCAGCAAAAGAAGGTGTTAAAGCTGCAAAAGAAGGCGTTAAAAATGCAACAACCGAATCTGCTAAAAAAGCCGCTGAAGCGTCATTGAAAACAGCATCTCAAAACTTAACAACTGCACAACAAGCATTAGAAAAATCAGTATATGCTGGAGGAAAACTAGGTGAAGCTTCATATAAAGTTGGACAAAACGCAATGGGAAATGTAATTGAAAAAGGTGTTATTAAAGGTACTATTGCAAATGCAGGCGCAGTATTTGGAGCTGCTAAAAATGGAGTTACTTCAATTCCTGGTACAATAGGTAAAGGTGTTACATCAGTAAAAAATGGTGTAACTGGAGCTGTAGATACAATAAAAAATGGTGGTATAAAAACTGCAGTATCTGAAGGTGCAGGAAAAGTAGCTGAAGGTGCTAAAGCAATTGGAACAACTGTTAAAAATACAGTTACTCATCCAGTTGATGCAATAAAAGGAGTTCCTGGTGCATTGAAAAATGCAGGAGGAGCTATAGCAGGAGCAGTAGGAAAAGCTGGAGCAGTCATTGCTACACCAACAACAGCAGTTGCATTAAATGCTGCTGGACGTGAATTGGTTTCAAAAGCTTCAGATATGTTTACAATTTCCGAACCTGGACGTGTTGCAGCATCTGCAGGTGGAACAATTAATGATCCTGTAAGAAAAACATATTACCAAGATTTAGATGTAATTAGAGACCCTGATATTCAACAGGGAGATTATTATGGAACTGATCAATTAGCACAAATTGATACAGGAGGCACTGGAGGAAGCACAGGTGGTTCTACTGGCGGAGGCGGTGGATACTCTGGCGGAGGATATTCAGGTGGTGGATATTCAAGCGGTGGAGGATCATCATACGTTGCTCCATCAGGAACTGCAACAAGTCAATTTACTCCAAAAGAGACTGAAAAGAAAGCTGAAGAAAAACCAGTTGAACAAAAGACTGTTACACCAACAGAAAAAGCTGAAGAAAAATTCCAACCAAGTAATACACCATCAAATCAACCACAACAAAATCAACCACAACAACAATATACTCAACAAATTGTTACACCAAGTAATGGTGGAGGTTCAACACAACCAACTGTTCACTCAGGTGGTGGATACTCTGGTGGAGGATATAATAGCTATACTCCAAGTACAACTGAAAATGGCGAATTAAGTACTATGGAAGAAGTTGAAGTAGCAAACCCAGTAGAAGAAGCTGTTAAAAAGAATGTAACATCAATAGATGATATAATTAAAGGAAATAAATATACAAAGATTCCAACTTCATCAAAAGCAATATCAACAGCTAGCCAACAAAAAACAAGTAGTGGTGGTGGAGCTGTAATACCAATTGCAGCAGGACTAAGTGCAGCAGCAGCTGCTGGAATCGGTGCAAAAGCTTATATTGATAGAAAAAATAATAATGATAACGGTGAAGACGACTTTGATTCAGAAGAATGGACTGGAGACGATGATTCACTTGAAATAGATTACAACGATTCATCAGATATTGAAGCAGAAACATTTGACGAAGATGATGATTACGGTTATCAAGAAGAAGTAGAATATAGTGCTAGAAATAATGAAGAACTAGCAGATATGCAATGATAGGGAGGAATAAAAATGGAGAATGAAAAGGAATTACAATTAAACTTAAATACCGATAATACACCAGAAAAAAAAGATGAAAACGGAAGATTCTTACCAATTGGTTCTGTTGTATTACTAAAAGGTGGAAAAAGAGAATTAATGATTGTAAGTTATTGTGTAATGCCAAGTGGAGAAGTTTATGATAAAACTGGTAAAGTTGAAAACTTCCAAAAAGGTCAAATATTTGATTACGGTGCTTGTTTCTATCCAGATGGAATGGTACAAAGTGATCAAATCTTTGCTTTCAATCATGAACAAATTGCAAGAGTTTGCTTTAAAGGATATGAATCAGATAACCAAAAAGAATTATCTTATGTATTAAATGGTGGACTTGAGGCAATGAAAAATCAAAAAGCAGAAGAAAATAAATAAAAAACCAATTTATTGGTTTTTTTTTGACTATAAGGATAATTGACTATAAAAAGAATTTTAATTATAATATAAAGAGAGTAAGTTAATAGGAGGGGAACAAATGGCAAGAGTTGATTGGATTACATGGAAAACAAACCCAAATGAAATAATTAATCCAGATAAAATTATTGATATGATTACAGATAATTTTCAAAATTATTCATGTTATATGAATTCAGTAGTATATGAAGGAATAGATAGTGAAGTAACTCATGGTGGATTAGATACACTATCATTAAATGTTATGGGAAATTCTCCTGCTAACGAAAAAGCTGTTAATATTTTAAATAGTATTAATGAAATAGAAAATACAATAGAAACATTAAAAAATAGCATTTATGATGCTGCATTGGAGCAAAAAAAGATTGAAAAACAACAACTTATATCAGCAATTAATGAAAAAATCGAGTCAGAAGAAAAAATATTAAATAATACAATTACATTGAGAGATAAAATAAAAAATCCTATAGATTCTATTAATAGTAAAAAAATAACAGATATAATTGATATTTCAACACAAAGAATAAATAAATTGAAAGAAAGATTAGAGCAAGCAAAAGCATTATAGGAGGGATAGTATGGCAAATGGATATACATGTTGTATTGATATAAATAGATTAAATTCAACGATAGAAACACTATCATCTATAAATAATTGTATTAACAATGTTGATTTAAAAGAAAATTTTGAAGAAATATCTAATAATTTAAATGATGTTAATTTTGAACATGATAATTGTATATCTTTTTATAAAGATAAAATAAATGAAGTATATACTGAGCTTGATAAAATAAAAAGAAACATAAATTCGTTAACTGATGCAATACAAACATCCGTTGAAAAATATAATAATGTAGAAGATTTAACATCAGATGATATAAGAGATATTTCAAATTTATATACTGATACAAATTCTACAAATAATATAAATGAATTATTAAATAAACAATTAGATATTAGAATTTCAAATAACATAAATGAATTTAAAAATAATATAGACGATTCAATAAATCAGTTTTTAATTAATAATAAATTAACAGATTATCCGAAAGAATATAAATCAATTGATGATTGGAGAATATCTTTAGAAAATAAATATAAATCACAAAATCTAAATGAATTTGATGTCAATAACAATGTTGATAAAGAAATGGCTATTTGGAGACAACAAAAAACAGGTTCATCAGTAATTAATATGGTAAAAAGTGATTATGCAGAACATCAAGCAAATATTCAAGTAAGAACAGATAATTATATAAAAGAATATAATGCAAATCCTGAAGATGCAAAATCTCTTGCAGTGTTAAAAGAAAAATATGTTGAGTTAAAACAACAATCAAATATTCAACCAACAACATTAGATAATCTAAAACAAGAGATTGATGCTTTTGAAGATAAAATAGGCGTTTCATTAAGAAAAATTGATGCTACAAAGTTAGCAAATGCAGTACAAGATCCTGCTATTAGTTCAGTAAATCAAAAAAATGTTACAGTAATTGAAGTACCAAAGCAAGAAGAAGTTGTAATTGATAATACACAACCAACTATAATAAATACAGTTCCAATTGGTTTAGGAATAGCCGCAACAGGTATAAGTGCCTCGGTTGGAACTGTAATAGTTGATTCAATGTATGATTCTAAAAAATCAAATGTACCAACTAGTTACAAAAACAATAAGGAGTTTAATAATCTAGAAGAGTTTAATGAAAACGTTTCACAATTAGACGATGATTCTATGAATGAGCAAATGGTTATGGCATCAAAGGAAGAAGAATTTACACCATACCATGCATCAAGAGATAAAGAAACGATTAATAAGTTTTATGAAGGAGAATAAAATATGAAAAAAGAATATCTTCCACTAGGAAGTATAGTACTTTTAAATAATGGGGAAAAAAAGCTAATGATAACTGGATTTTCAGTAAGTACACCAGATTATCCAGATCATTTATTTGATTATTGTGGATGTATGTACCCAGAGGGAATTATAAGATCAGATACAATTTGTGTATTTAATCATTCTGAAATAAAAAAAGTTCTTTTTAAAGGATATTTAGATCAAGATGAAAAAGAATATTTATTAAATTTAAGTATTCAAAATAATAAAAATGTTGAAAAATAAGAAACAATAAGATATAATTACTTACAGATGCGCTGAATCTGAGGAGTAGTTATATCTTTTTTAATAGAGAGTTCATGGTAGGTGTAAATGAATATAAAAGAATAGTGAAGGTAGCAGAAGAGCATAATAGCTGAAACAAAGTAAGCTATTCCGGGTAGTTCCGTTAAAGATATCAAGATACTTTATAAGTATAAAATAAGGTGGTACCACGAGTAATTCGTCCTTTTGGATGATTACTCGTTTTTTTATTAATAATCAAAAGAGGTGTTAATATGTTAGATAAAAAATATAATCATGATGAAGTTGAAAAAAACAAGTACCAAAAATGGTTAGATAAAGACTATTTTAAATGTGATGAGAAGAGTGATAAAAAACAATTTAGTATTGTACTTCCACCACCAAATGTTACAGGTGTATTACATTTAGGACATGCATGGGATGTAACATTACAAGATATTCTTATTCGATATAAGAAAATGGAAGGATACGACTGTTTATGGCTACCTGGAATGGATCATGCAGCAATAGCAACTGAAGCAAAAGTTGTTAAGAGATTAAAAGATAAAGGTATCGATAAATACGAATATGGAAGAGAAAAATTCCTAGAAGCTTGTTGGGATTGGACTCATGAA
>AUXO011113183.1_pt1 | contig 10003 bp, 10 predicted proteins | sample 768731 | NCBI WGS metagenome assembly AUXO01 (sample SAMN02715735, study PRJNA202380) | gut metagenome | biome: sheep rumen | host: Ovis aries | place: New Zealand: Palmerston North | reverse complement strand
GCCGAGTTCCAAAAGAAAGCCATCGGCAAAATGAAAGACGTCTCCACCGGCGAAGGCCGCACTGTCCTTTTCGTTAGCCATAATATGGGTAGCATTCGTCAATTGTGTACTCGGGGGGTCTTGCTCAAGAATGGAATGATTGATTTTATGGGTGATGTGAATGAAACTGTTTCAAGATATCTTGTGTCTAATATAGGTGAGGCTGATACGGATATTGTGGATCGCTTGGATAAGATCGGAAACAAGAAAGTGGAGATAACCAATATAGCGTTCAAGCAAGCGAATGGAGCATATATCACAGAAGCGTTTATGGGTGAGCCATTGGAGATAGAGTTCAAGTATCGCGCGAATGATCCGACAGCAGACTTGTCAAAGATGATTGTGTCGGTCAGTTTCTGCGATTCGTATGGCAACGATTTGATTGAGTGGGTTTCAGATGAGATGAAGCATGACTTTTGGAAGTTGAATAAGAAAGAAGGCTCGTTCTTTTTGAAAATCCCGAACTTGTATCTTCGTTCGCAAATGTACTATATGTCGTATCAAATCTCACTGAATAGCACAGCTCCGGAAGATTTCTGTGATAAGTTGACAAATGCAACAACATTGCTTGTGATGTCGAAAGGCTTTTTCTCGGAAGATATTCAAGTAGCACGTCGTGGTTATCAAGCATTATTACCCGCAGAATTTAAAGTAAAATGAGCACCAAAGAACAAATATTAGTGACATCCCCGTTGCTGCCGGACTTGAAGGAGTTTAACAAGAGTTTGGAACAGATATGGGAGAGCAGATGGATGACGAACAATGGTTCGTTCCATCAGCAGTTAGAGAAAGCGTTGGCAGAGTACTTGGGTGTGGAGTATATCTCTGTGTTCACGAATGGTACGCTTCCGTTGATTACTGCGCTGCAAGCATTGGAGCTGACGAAGGGCGAAGTGATAACCACTCCGTATTCATTTGTAGCGACGACGCATAGCATTTGGTGGAACGGATTGACACCGGTGTTTGTGGATGTAGAGCCAAGTACAGGTAATATGGATCCGGAGAAGATAGAATCGGCTATTACACCAAACACCGTAGCTATCATGCCGGTGCATGTCTATGGCCAGCCATGTGACAATGAGCGGATAGAGGCTATAGCCAAGAAGCATGGACTGAAAGTAATCTATGACGCAGCGCATGCCTTTGGTGTGAAGAAGAATGGTGAGAGTGTGCTGAAATGGGGAGATATCAGTACGCTGAGTTTCCATGCTACGAAGGTGTATGGAACGATAGAGGGTGGGGCGATAGTATGTCAGAGTAAGGAAATGAAAAAGAAGATCGATAATCTCCGTAATTTTGGTATCACAGATGAAGTGAGCGTAGCATATCCTGGTATCAACGGTAAGATGGACGAAGTGAGAGCTGCGTTTGGTTTGCTGAATCTGAAGCAGGTGGACGCAGCTATAGCGGCACGCAAAAAGGTAGCTGAGCAATATAGAGCGGCATTTGATGGCATAGAGGGCATCACATATCTGTTGGAGCAGCCGAATATGCGGTATAACTATGGGTACTTCCCGATTTTCGTTGATGAGAAGAAATATGGTTTGAACCGCGATGCACTATACGGTAAATTGAGGGGGAAGAATATCTTTGGAAGGAGGTATTTCTATCCTCTGATCAGTACTTTTGAACCCTATCGTACGTATCCATCCGCTGCATTGAGCAATCTACCGGTAGCCACAAAGATGGCAGATGAGGTATTATGCTTGCCGATGCACCATTTGTTGACGAATGAACAAATAGCATATATAATCGAAGTGATTAAGAATTGATGTTGTCAATCGTACACATATTGCCCAATGACAAGTTCTCGCCAATCAATATCTTTGATGGAACGGATAGCAATAACACTTACTATTGCATAGTTGATGAAGGAGTGGAGATTGCTTACTTGGATAAAAACAGAGTACATGCAATTACATACAAGCAGTTATTGAATGTATGTCTGACAATGGATGCCGATATCGTTATTTTACATTCGCTACCTACGAGTTTTTATGGCCTTGTTCTTGCGTTACCGGCTAAGGTGAAGGTGGTATGGGCATTATGGGGGTATGATATGTATTATGGGAGCGAACCCTATCGTCCGATATATGAGATGTCGTTGTATAAGCCACTTACTCAAAAATGGTACAACAGCCTCTATGCCAGGCCTCTATTTAGACAATTCACTCATTCGTTTAAACGGATTAAATACTCGCAGTTTAACGCCAAAGAGGAGGCAAAAAAACAAGCACAAATACAAGCGACAGAGATTCAAAACCGTGTGTTAGATAGGATAGATTATTGTGCACCCATTTTCATCAATGAGATGGAATTGTTGGCGACAAATCCGCATTTTAATGCGCAATATTTCCCATTTCAATATTCACGTTGGCATATAGATGATGACTACGGGACGGTGGATTATTTAGAAAAGGCATCATATATCCAATTAGGGAATTCAGCCGATCCATCCGGTAACATACTGGATGTGCTTCATTTGCTAAGAAAGAGGAAAATTTCCAATATGGTTTATTTGCCAATGGCATACGGGGAGGATGCATATAGGAATATTGTGTCCGATTTTATAGATAAACACAAGATGAATGCCATAGTGCAAGACAAGATGATACCATACGATGAGTACTATCATATATTACAAAATTGTCGGGTAGCAATATATGGCCATTTACGTCAACAAGCATCGGATTCTATACACATGAGTTTATTGCGGGGGAATAAGGTTTTTATGTATAGCGAAAGCGTAGGATATCAGTATTATAAACAAATGGGATTTTATATTTATAACATAGAAAACGATTTAACGGCAGAGAATATTGCAGATTTACTGGATGAAGAACAGATTGTGCATAATAGAAAACTAGTGTTGGATACTGTTTCTATAGAGGGAGTAACGAAACGCGTAGATAAATTTTTGAAAGAAATAGAGAATGCTTAAATTATCCTTTATATTGCCTTGTTATAATGTGGCGCCATATATAGGTCGCTGCATAGAGTCGATTGAGCATCAGGATATTCCGCAATCGGAATATGAGGTGATCTGCGTGGATGATTGCTCAACGGATGATACGGTGCAAAAAATTAAGGAATATCAAGCCAAGTATCCGAATATTCAATTGATTTGCCATGCTAAGAATATGAACGCGGGTGGGACAAGAAATACGGCACTTGAAGCTGCAAAGGGGATGTATGTGTGGTGTGTTGATCCGGATGACAGTATTCAACACAATGTCGTTGGTAAATTGATAGAGAAAGTAGAGAAACAAGGTATAGAGATGCTGATGTTTAATCTTATTCAGATAACCGAAGATGGTAGAGAACAGAAAAGCGAGATTCACAAATTACATGACGATATAATGAGCGGTGTCGAATATACGATTTCTCAATGCGCTCCTCGTTATTTGTACGATATGGCAGCGCATACATGTTGTTTGTACAAGAGAGTATTTCTGGAAGAGAATCAGATTCGTTATCCGGTTATTCGTTCTAGTCAGGATGTGGTGTTTGTATGGAAAGCAGTGTTGTTGACAAAGCGAGTGAGTGCTGTGAATGATTGTTGCTACCATGTTTACCGACGACCGGAATCCACGACCGGCAGTAAAGGCCGATTGCATGCCGATGCGGTTATATCAGCATCATTGTTGTATGTGCATGAGGTGGGTAAACTCATGAACTTATGCAATAATGCTATTATTGACAATAATTTGAGAAAGGAAATGCGAATGTCTATCAATGACGATTCGCGAAAGGTACTGAAAATGTCAAGTAAAGAACAACGACTTTTTTATCATGAGATTTGTAAATATTCTAATGTGGTAGAGCTGTATAGGAATATTATGGATCGAAAAACCAAAGTCATATTCAATTATCGTTTGCCATATGTAATTTGGCAGTTGATGATGTGGATGTATATGCTGAAAAATAATTTGAAAAAATGAAATAATCGTTCAAACTATGTTTGATAAGAAATTTGAGAATTATATATTAAAGCCGTTTCGGATATCAATAGCAGAGTGCGAAGATAAAAATGCTTTTTATATTGATGGCACGTACTATACTTATCGCCAATTCGCCGAGCGCATCTCTGCTATTCGTGATGTTGTGCATAATTGGCAATCAAATGAGAAAGTAGTTGCATTAGCTTTCCATGATGATATAGATAGTTATGCATCTATCTTTGCGCTATGGATAGAAGGAAAGGCATACGTGCCGTTGCATCCGAATCAGCCTGTAGAACGTAACAAGAATATCATTGCGCAAGTGGAAGCTATTCATGTCTTAGACTCTCAAATCAGCGATGTATATACCGATTCGTGCCAAGTGGTGTGTACATCACAACTCACATACTCGCAAGATAATTTGGATAACTGGGCTGAGGCTTCGAAGGATGACTTGGCATACATCCTTTTTACATCCGGTAGTACCGGTGTACCCAAGGGTGTACCTTTGAGTAGGAAAAATTTGGCTGCGTTTGTCGATGCATTTTGGAATTTAGGGTATCAATTATCAGAAAATGACAGATGTTTGCAATGTTTTGATTTGACATTTGATTTGTCTGTCATGTCATATTTAGTTCCTCTGCTTCGTGGGGCATGTGTATATACGATACCATATAATGTAGTTAAATATTTTGCGATAGCCCAGAGCATGATGGAACATCAGCTTACATTTGCTCTTATGACACCATCTACCATCCAGTATCTGCGTCCATATTTTGAGGAATTTGAATTTCCGGCAATGCGGTATTCCCTCTTCTGCGGAGAAGCATTACCAACAGATGTGGCGATGGAGTGGAGTAAGTGCTTACCTAACGCGGAGATAGATAACGTCTATGGTCCAACGGAGGATACGATATTCTGTACAGCGTATCGATTACGCAAAGATGGAAACAATGTAGAACATAATGGTGTCCTTTCTATCGGCACTACCATGACAAGCGGCAAGGTGATAATTGTGGATGCGAATAATAACGAGATTCATGATAATCAGGTTGGTGAGTTGTGTCTCAGTGGCGACCAATTAACGCGGGGATATTGGAAAAATCCCGAGAAGAATGCCGAAGCATTTTGGATTGCATCGGATGGAATGCGTTATTACCGTTCCGGTGATTTGTGTTTCTATGGAGAAGGCGGAAACATCAATTTCGTGGGGCGTAAAGATTCGCAGGTAAAAATCAATGGTTTCCGTATTGAATTGAGTGAGATTGAGTTTCATGCACGCCAATTCTTAGGAGATACATTAGTGCTGGTCTTGGCATATACTAATAGCGAAGGAACTCAAAGCCTTGCGATGTTCATTGAATCCTCGGAACAAGACGCACAACCATTGAAAGATTATTTGGCAAGTAAGTTGCCTCCTTATATGCTACCTACCAAAATAATTTACGTGGAGAAATTCCCCGTAAACAGCAGTAATAAAATTGATAGATCATCATTAAAGAAATTAATATAATACAATATGGAATTAGAAAAATTTGTAGAGCAATTTGCCGGACAATTTTTTGATACTCCGGCAGAAATGATTAAGGCGGATACAGAGTTTCGCCAATTAGACGAATGGAGTTCGATGACAGGACTATGTATCCTTTCGATGATCAAGGATGAGTATGGTTTCTTCCTCGACCCGAATATCTTCAAACAATGCCCCACCGTCAAAGACGTGTATGAGGCAGTAAAAGCCAACAAGAGGTAAACATTACGCATTAAACGTTACACATTTCTCAAATGGAGTATAATCCTTATACATTAGAAGGCAAACGCATCTTGATAACCGGCGCATCATCCGGGATAGGACGTGCTACGGCTATTGAGTGTGCCAAACTCGGCGCTATTTGTGTGCTGTGCGGACGAAATGAAGAACGGCTGCAAGAGACGCTAGCGCAACTCGAAGGCGAGAATCATTCGTATATCGTAGCGGATGTTACGACCAGAGAAGGACGTGAGGCAATTGTGGTGAAATGCGGACAATTGGATGGAGTAGTATGTAATGCCGGTATCAATAAGACAGCACCGATTTATTTCTTGAAAGAAGCAGAAGTGGATGAGGTTATGACGACCAATGCAACGGCTCCGATGATGCTGATTCATGATTTAGTTGGCAAACGTTGTATTCGAGCAAGAGCATCTATTGTCTTTACCTCATCCATAGATGCGGTTACTCCGGCCATCTCAACAGCGGCTTATGGTGCAAGCAAAGCTGCATTGACGAACTTTATGAAAGTGTGTGCTAAGGAGTTAGCGCCACGTCTAATTCGTTCGAATGCTATCATGCCGGGTATGGTAGAAACACCGATACTAGCTGAGATGCGGTTGACTGATGAAGAATTAGAGGCAGATAAGCAGAATTATCCGTTAAAGCGTTATGGTCAGCCTCAAGAGATAGCTTGGGCTATTATCTATCTGCTTTCCGATGCAGCGGAATGGGTGACAGGAAGCGTATTGACCATTGACGGTGGATGCTCAATACGTTGATTTATGATTTTAGTTTTTTGATTTGAAAATTATGGATAAGAAAGAAGTACTTGAAAAGATTGAAACAATTGTGGCTGCGTCTGTGAATCATCATGATTTCACGATGACGGTGACAACTATTCCAGAAGATGTTCGTGCATGGGATTCATTGGCGAATGCAATGATTATAACTGCTATCGAACAAGAATTTAATATAAAATTCAAATTTATGGAGTTGTCTTCGTGGAAAACGGTAGGCGATTTAGCTGATATTATAATTAGAAAAATAGGATGAAACACGTATTTGAACATAAGCGTATATCGTCCATCCTGAGTATCTTGCCTCCGACAATAGTGCGGTATGAGGACGAGTTGGAAGATTATAACTTTCCTGTTCGACAGAGCCAGATGCTTGGTAAGATGATGGATTATAACACTCGTCGTCAAGTAGCACCGATGGATGGACTTTCGGAATATGCGTTATTCGGTATTGAGCATCTGTTGAAACAGGGTGTATTACGCAAAGAGGAGATAGACGGAATCATTGTCGTTTCGTCCAGTCAAGACTATATCATGCCTTCTGTCAGTTATATTTTGCAAGGGAAATTGGGCTTGTCTGAGGATACCTATTGCTGCGATATACTGCAAGTGTGTGGTGGTTACGTGAATGGCTTAATGCAAGCATTCATGGCAATGGATACGATGGGGCTGGAGAAGGTGCTGCTCGTTACCGGTGATACACTTACAAAGAAGATCGGTAAGCATGATCGAAATAGCAGACCCATCATCGGAGATGCCGTCAATGTATCTATTATAGAGCAGAATCTCCAAGGGGGATCTATCTATGTGGATTTTCGTAATTCAGGAGAAATGGCTGATGCGATAAAGATTCCTGCCGGAGGTATGAAGATGCCTTCTTCGCCAGTAACAGCTATCGAAGAAAAAGATGCATCCGGCAATCTCCGAGCGTTGGATCATTTTTACATGGATGGAGAAGGTGTATTCAATTATGCGATGACTCATGTTCCTCCTATGATTACGGATATTTTGGCACAATCAGGAGATACGATTGATAGTATTGATTATTATATGTTTCATCAACCCAATAAGTACATGGTAGATCGGTTGGCAGATGAATTGGATATCCCGTCCGAAAAATGCTTTAGCAATATAGTCGGTATATATGGGAATGCCAGTACAGCTACCATTCCTTTAAATATTTGTCATAATATTGCAAAGCAAGCAACTTCTCAATCGCTGCGGCTTTGTTTGAGCGGTTTTGGAGCCGGATTGACTTGTAATGCAATGATTATGATAAATCCGAAGATGGTTTTTTGCAAAATCATTGACTATGAGCGTTAAATACCATACATATACGGTTGCGGACGTGCGGGCATGGCTATACAAAGGTGTGCAGAATGGTTTATCGGAGCAAGTCATCAGTAAGGTGCGTGCTAATGCCATCATTCATAATCCTTATGTGGAGGATGAAATGGTTATTGTAGTATCTGCTACAGATGGAGATAAGGTAGTAGGATATACAGCTATGTTCCCTGACTATCTAGTGCGACCGAATGTGAAGCTGACTTGTCCAACCACTCTCTATGCCCATCCTGAATACGCAGATGAGTTTATCGGGTATCATGTCACCAAATTGTTGCATGAAACATGCAATGGTCGTATGGTTATCGGTTCTGATATGGCTAAAGAATCTGCGTTGATAGATAAATTGTTGGGATTGAAAATTGAATACGTAGATAGAAGACGATATATATTGAATCGTTCTATTCATGTACACACATTTCGTAATTTAGTTAGCTTGCTCTTAGAACCATATCGCAAATGCAAGCAAAATCGTAATATCTCAAAGTTTTTACATGATGTATCAAACGGCACACGTGTTGAATATTCGGATTTTATTGATTATCAGGCATATCAATTCATTATTGCTCATTCGGAGAATGATATGTATTTGCGTAGCAGAGAAATGTTAAATTGGCGATTGCGTTATCTTTTTACTGTGTATGCACCGTTGTATAGTAGAGAAGATAGAAATAATATGTTCTATTGTCATACACCATATAATAGTATACGCAGTTTGGCAAAAGTATATAATAACGACCTGTTGATTGGATTGTATTGCTTAGCTTATGAAGGGCAGAATATGTCCGTAGCTCTGCTATATACGGACAAACAAAATGCTACTCTTACCTATGATATTCTATTAACTCAAGTATTGTCTTATAAACCTCAATTGTTCTACAGTCAATACAAGGAATTAAATCAATATCTCGATTCATTAAATATAGATTTGAAGAGTTATACAGATAAGTTTTATTATACTCATCCAATAGAGTTGCTATATGAAAAAAATATGCAAGTACAAGGGATGGATGGAGATATGTTGGCTTAATAGTAATCAAACAGTGAGATTGGGAATTTATGATTTTAAATTTATATCATAAAATAAAGCATAAATGGATGAAGTTGCGTTTGCAACCGATTCGTGTATTTTGCCTGCATCATGTGTGTAAAACATATGATGAAACCACTATGTATCAAGGCGATTGGATGCAAATAGATGAATTTAAGGCTAAAGTGCTATCTATGCAACAGAATGGGGTAGAGTTCATATCTTTATCAGATGCATACAAACACATCTGTAATGACCATGTTCGTTGCAAGAAATATGCCGTGTTAGCTTTTGATGATGGATATGCGTCTCTCAAAGAGATTCTACCTTGGTTTGAAGAGCAACAAATTCCTGCTACATTGTTTATCAACGGAAAATATCTTGATGGCAAATCTTATCGCAAGAATCCGAATGAGAAATATCTTATTAAAGAGGAACTATTTTCTTTAACCTCGCCATTGATTGAAATAGGTTCGCATGGATGGGAACATAAACGTGCTACAGAAATGACAGCAGAAGAGTTTGCAGAGTCAGTAAAACGCAATATCGGTTTATTATCTGGACATCCGAACTACATCCCATTTTGGGCTTATACATACGGCTCCCATTCGAACAATACGGATGATTATCTTCATCGTCAAGGTCTTGTGCCAATATATATAGACGGGATGAAAAATTATAATGAAATTAAGGTAATCCATCGTGAACTCCTATAATTAATCAAACATAATATATCAAACATCACACATCAAACATCACACATAAAACACATGTTTACTACCCCAATATTACTAATAACCTTCAATCGTCCGGAACATACACGGCGAGTACTGACGGAGATTCTGAAACAAGAACCTCAATCGCTCTATGTCTGCCAAGATGGCGCACGAGAAGGAAACGAGAACGATCGTATCAAGTGCCAAGAAGTGCGCGATGTTGTTGATGAGCTAACATCAGCCTACAAGTCGAGCCACGAACACTTCACACTTCACACATTATACCAATCGAAGAATCTCGGCTGTGGCCCTGGTCCTGCAGCCGGCATAACATGGTTCTTCGAGAATGTGGAACAGGGTATCGTGATGGAAGATGACTGTCT
>AUXO016866591.1_pt1 | contig 10004 bp, 9 predicted proteins | sample 768731 | NCBI WGS metagenome assembly AUXO01 (sample SAMN02715735, study PRJNA202380) | gut metagenome | biome: sheep rumen | host: Ovis aries | place: New Zealand: Palmerston North | reverse complement strand
TATTTACCCATGGTATCACCGACGATACGGGCACACTTACGATGCGGCTTATCCGGTCCGTTATTCAATTCGATCATGGCGTAGAGAATTCTTCTCTGCACCGGTTTGAGACCATCTCTGACATCAGGGAGCGCTCGGGAAGCGATAACACTCATGGCATAATCGATGTAGAAGGTCTCCATACGCTCCTTCAGATCGACTTCCTGGACGCCATCAAAGATCTTGCTCTGATCATCCATTACCTATTCCTCACTTTCCTAGATGTCAAGATTCTTGACATATTTTGCGTTCTTTTCGATAAATTCCCTTCTGGGCTCCACCTTGTCGCCCATCAGAATATTAAAGGTCTCGTCGATGCTGACCTTTTCAGCATCATCCATGGAGACACGAAGAAGAATACGTCTTGCCGGATCCATGGTCGTTTCCCACAGCTGGGAAGCATCCATCTCACCGAGACCCTTATAACGCTGGATCTTGTTATTCTGGTCACGGCCGATCTGGATCAGGATATTATTGAGTTCCTCATCACTGTAGGCATAGTATTCTTTTCTGTTCCTTTCAATCTTATAAAGCGGCGGCTTGGCCAGATACACATAGCCTTCCCTGATCAGATCCGGCATGAATCTGTAAAGGAAAGTCAGAAGCAGCGTACTGATATGAGCGCCGTCCACATCGGCATCGGTCATGATGATGATCTTATGATACCTGAGCTTACTGATATCAAAATCCTCATGGATACCGGTACCGAAGGCTGTGATCATCGCCTTGATCTCATTATTGACAAGGATCTTGTCCAGCCTGGCCTTCTCGACATTTAAGATTTTACCTCTGAGGGGCAGGATAGCCTGAGTGGCCCTGTCCCTGGCCGTCTTGGCGGAACCGCCGGCGGAATCACCCTCAACGATGTAGATCTCACACCTGGAAGGATCCTTATCCGAACAGTCAGCCAGCTTGCCCGGCAGACTCATGGAATCCAGAGCGCCCTTTCTTCTTGTCAGCTCCCTGGCCTTCCTGGCCGCATCCCTGGCCCTCTGGGCCATCAGAGATTTTTCAACAATGATCTTGGCCACGGCCGGATTCTGCTCCAGATAAACCGTCAGCTTTTCACTGACAACGCTTTCCACAGCGGTTTTGGCTTCACTGTTGCCAAGCTTCTGCTTGGTCTGGCCGCCGAACTGGGGCTCACTGATCTTGATACTGATGATCGCTGTCAGACCCTCACGTATATCCTCACCGGTCAGACCCTGTTCATTTTCCTTGATCAGCTTGTTTTTCCTGGCATAATCATTGAAGGTTTTGGTCAGGGCAGTCCGAAAGCCCACCAGATGGGTGCCGCCTTCAGGTGTTGTAATATTATTGACAAAGCTGTAGACATTTTCATTGTAGCCGTCATTATGCTGGAGAGCTACCTCCACCATGACGCCTTCCTTAATGCCTTCACAGTAAATGATATCCTCATAAAGAGGCGTGGACGCCTTATTCAGATAACTGACATATTCACGAAGACCGCCTTCATAGTGGAAAACAGTCCTGTAAGGCTCATCCCCGCGCAGGTCAGTCAGACTGATCTTCAGACCCTTGGTAAGAAAGGCAATCTCACGAAGACGCTGCTTTAAAACATCATAATCAAAGACCGTCTCCTCAAACATCAGCTTGTCGGGAAGAAAGACGACCCTGGTGCCGCGTTTGTCCGTGGGACCTACCTTCTGAAGCTCACACATGACCTTGCCGCGCTCATAGCGCTGGAAATATTCATAACCATCCACATAGACGGTCACTTCCAGCCATTCGGAAAGGGCATTGACGACAGATGCGCCGACACCGTGGAGACCTCCGGAAACCTTATATCCCCCGCCGCCGAATTTTCCGCCGGCATGCAGGATGGTGAAAACGACTTCCACGGCCGGCTTGTGCGCCTTCGGCTGAATACCGACAGGAATACCGCGCCCGTTATCAATGACAGTAATGGAATTATCAGGATTAATGGATACGTCAATATGATTGCAGTATCCGGCCAGCGCCTCATCCACAGAATTGTCTACGATCTCATAGACCAGATGATGCAGACCCTTGGCGGAAGTGCTGCCGATATACATGCCGGGTCTTTTTCTGACCGCCTCAAGTCCTTCAAGTATCTGAATCTGACTTGCGCTGTAATCTTCGCTCATTCTTCTCCTCCAGTCTTCAAACGATTCATTTCACTGACTGTGCCGTGATCCACTCTGTAAATCCTGTCCACTGTCAGTCTGTTCTCTATAAATTCATCAAGACCTGTGCATGTAATGACTGTCTGAATATTCTGTATACAGGTCATGAGATAATTCTGCCTGTGGCTGTCCAGTTCGGAAAGCACATCGTCCAGAAGCAGGACCGGTGTATCGCCGATCAGCTGCCTTACCAGCTCGATCTCCGCCAGCTTCAGAGAAAGGGCAGCTGTCCGCTGCTGTCCCTGAGAACCGAATTTCCGAAGATCTATCCCTTTCACCTTAAAAACCATATCGTCCCTGTGGGGACCCACGGTCGACTGTTTCATCATCAGATCATGTTCCCGCTGCATGGACAGCTGGTATTCAAACCGGTCCGCCGATGTGCTGGGCTGATAGATGATCTCCAGATCCTCCTCACCGCCGGTGAGGGTTTTATGGATCGGCCTGATCCACTCATTCAGCTGATGAATGAAGGAGGACCGCCTCCGGATGACCTTCTGACCGAAGCTGATCATCTGGGCATCCCATATATCCAGGGTATCCTTCAGCTTATCATCAAAAGCGATCTGACGCAGCAGATTGCTCCGCTGATTGACGATCCTGTTATAAGAAGAAAGGTCACTGAGGTAAATATGATCCAGCTGGCAAAGCTCCATATCCATGAAGCGCCGCCTCTCGGCGGGCCCGTTCTTGATCATGGACAGGTCCTCCGGAGAAAAACAGATCATATGCAGCATACCGAATAATTCTCCTGACCTTTTGATGGGAAGACCGTCGATGGCAATGCCCTTGGACTTATTCTTCTTCAGATGCATATCTATTTTATGAGCCACCGCATCCTTCTGCATCATCACCCGGATATGGGACTCCTCCGAACCGAAGGAGATCATTTCCCTGTCCTTGCTGCCCCTGTGAGATTTTGTCGTGGCGCTCATATACAGGGCTTCAATAATATTTGTCTTCCCCTGGGCGTTATCGCCGTAGAGGATATTGATCCCGGGAGAAAGCGCCATCTCCAGATGATCATAATTTCTGAACTGATTCAGAGCCAGCGATTTGACATACATCAGACAACCTTTACCGTCTCATTGTCATAAGTGACCTCGTCGCCGCGGAAGATTTTCTTTCCGCGCATGGTACACACCTCACCATTGAGCGTCACTTCTCCGTTCTGGATCACGAATTTTGCGTCCACACCGGACCCGACCAGACCCGCTGCCTTTAAAAGCTGACCCAGTTTGATATGTTCATCCTTGAGTACAAATGTCTTCATAAAGAAACCGCCTTTCGTCAGGCAATGAAACTGATGGGCAGGATCAGATAGATGTATGAGCTGTCCTCATTCCTGATGATAAAGGGAGACTTGGAGTTGACCATGTAAACCGTGATCTCCTCATCCTCCACCACACGAAGGGCCTCCAGCACAAAACGCTGGTTGAAGCCGATCATCATATCCTTGCCTTCTTTAACAATATCGATATCCTCATCCATGGAACCGATGGCGGAGGAGATCTTCATTTCCAGAGAATGATCCGTGATACTGATGATCACAGGCTTCCTGTCGCTTTCGCGCACCAGAAGAGAAGCACGCTCAATACAGTTCTGGAACTCATGCTTGTTGATCACAAACTTTGTATTGTAATCACTGGAGATCATACGGTCGATCTGATAATACTCACCTTCGATCAGTCTTGACAGGACCACCGTCTGATCAAACTCAAAAAGAATATGATTGTCGGTATAGTAGACAGAAACCTCATCATCAATACCGCCGGAAAGAATTTTGGAAATTTCAGATAAGGTCTTTCCCGGAACGATCATCTTCACCGGATCATAAGATTCCTTCAAAGAGATCCTGCGGATTGCGATCCTCTGTCCGTCCAGAGCCACCACCTTCAGCTGGTCTCCGGAAATATCAAAAAGTTCACCGGCCATTAAGCGGTTGCTTTCATTATCAGATGTTGAGAAGATGGTCTGGCGGATCACATCCCTGAGCGACATCTGGGAAATATGAATGGCATTGGTCTTCTCAACTACCGGAAGAGAAACAAAATCCTCACCCGGCTTGGCGGCGATATTGAATTTCGCCTTTTCACATTTGATGAGTGCCTTGAAGCTCTCATCCGTTTCTATATAAACATCATTGTCAGGAAGTTTTCTTACAATCTCGGAAAAAAGCTTTGCTTCTAAGGCAATACAGCCTTTTTCAAGAACATCACCATCTACTTTTGTGCGAATGCCGAGTTCCATATCATTTGCTGTCAGACTGATCTCTCCGTCAGACGCGTCAATAAGGATACATTCAAGGATAGGCATGGTGGTCCTGACAGGTACAGCCTTTAAGACCGTGTTGACAGCTGCTGTGAGTGCTGATTTTTGACAGATGATCTTCATCAGATACGCTTCCTTTCAAAACAGGACGAATGTATATAGGTATGGTAATAAATGAAGTAGTAGATGTAGGGGCGGTGCTTAAAGTGAATAAGCCATGAAAGCCCTTTAAATAAGACCACTTTCAAAGAAAAAGGCTGTGAAAGATCATGGGATGGATCAGGTATAAAGTTCCTTTTATCCACATCCCTGAAAATGAACCCCTGAACGATCCCCCATATTTATAAACCATGGTGGAAAAGTCAGGTTGACAGCCGGTGAATAACTTTATTTCGTCGAAGGATTCAGCTTCTTGACAATGACGTCGATCATGGTGCGCAGCTGTTCATCCTTTGCCATATCCTCCTCGATCTTGTTCTTTCCGTGAATGATCGTGGTGTGGTCCTTGTTGCCCAGGGCAGAGCCGATGGCCGCCTGGGAAAGACCTGTATACTTACAGCACAGGTACATGCAGATCTGCCTGGGGTAGGCGATGTCCCGGCTGCGGTTTTTTCCCCTGATATCATCGGCAGTGATCTTGTAATTATACTGCTCAATGACGGTATTGATGATGAGCTCCGGCGTGATCTGCCGGTTTTCATCCGGTTCAATGATATCCTTGAGCACTTCCCTGGTCAGATTCAGATCGATGAAAGGCGTTTTCTTCAGCCTGGCGAAATTGCTGATCTGATTCAGAGCGCCTTCAAGCTCTCGGATATTGGATACAATGTGTTCCGCAATATAATGCAGAGCGCTTTCTTCTATATTAATGTGTTCAAGTTCCGCTCTTTTAGCCAGAATAGCCACACGGGTGTCGTAATCCGGCTGTTGGACATCCACTGTCAGACCGACCTTGAAACGGGAGATCAGACGGTCCTCGATACCGACGATATCCTTTGGAGGCTTATCCGAGGAGATGACGATCTGCTTCTTATTATCATAAAGGGCGTTAAAGGTATGGAAGAATTCTTCCATGGTAGAGTCCTTTTTGGCGATAAACTGGATATCGTCAATGAGAAGCATGTCAATATTGCGGTACTTATTCTTGAAAGCTTCCTGAGTTTTGTTTTTGATGGCAGCGATCAGTTCACTGGAGAAGGTCTCCGTCGTGGTATAGATGATCCTGAAATCCGGCCGCTCAGAAAGAATATAGTGGGCAATGGACTGCATCAGGTGAGTTTTTCCAAGACCTACACCGCCGTAGATAAAGAGCGGATTGCCGTATTCACCTGGATCCGAGGCTACTGCCAGGGCGGTAGCGTGAGCCAGCTCATTGTTTTTACCGACAACAAAGGTGTCAAAGGTATATTTAGGATTCAGGATTTTGTTGGCGAAAGCCGGAGAAGCATCCTTTTTTTCCTCCACAGGATCGTCCACCTTCAGGCCGGAAGCTGCCAGCTCCCTGGATGTGGAAATGACCACATCAAAATCCTCTTCAAAGTACTCTGAAATAGTGACGCGAAGAGGCTGCTCAAATTTTTTCTTTATATAATCACGCATTTGCGCGATACCGTCGCTGATCAGAATGGTCACGGTGTGATCATTGACAGCGTATACTGAAAGCGGTTCGATCCAGGTATTGTAGGAGACCACGGAGATCTCATATTCGGCCTGCATCAGCTTCCTGATTTTATCCCAATCTTCTTGTGTAATTTTAGTCACGATACTACCCCTAATTATAATAGTCACCCTTCATTTTACCTTATTTTGGCTTTTTTATCAATGCTATGGGCAAAAAAGTTAAAAAACTTAAAAAAACAGAGGTCGGTGGATAAGTGAAAGGATAGTCAGGTTGAAATGGTGAATGAAATGAAAGATAGATACAATTTGATGACAGAATTATTACAAAAATATTGAATGTTGATAAGTGCAGTGAATTATTCACCCCTCTCAAAGGCGCATAAAATAAGGGTTTAATAACCTTTCCACAGGCTTATATACCACTTATCCACAACTTATCCACTTTTTGTGGATAAGGTTTATGGTACATCTTACTTTCTACCCAAATAGTGGAAAAGATTGTGAATAAGATATTTGTACTATCGATACCGGCAAAAAGAGGGCCCGGTCAGCCTATTTTTGTACTTGACGAAAGCTTGACAGATGAATATAATAGAGTAGATTAGACGAAATGTCGTGACTGCTTGCAGCATGGTATTTTATTAAAGGAGGTGTAGGACCTATGAAAATGACATTCCAGCCGAAAAACAGACAGAGGAAGAAAGTACACGGCTTCAGACAGAGAATGAGTACTGCTAACGGCAGAAAGGTTTTAGCAGCAAGAAGAGCAAAGGGAAGAAAAGTATTATCTGCATAAATGTACAAATAGGCCGCAGAGATGTGGCCTTTTTCTTTCCTAAAGCCTCATCTTCTGTCAGAAATGAGGGAAGACCTTAATATGGTATTTTCAGAATCACTAAAGAAGAACTCTGATTTCAGAAGAGTCTATCAGAATGGAAGATCACGTGCGAATAAGTATCTGGTCATGTACGTGATGAAGAACGGTACGGAGAGGAACCGGCTTGGTATTTCAGTCAGTAAGAAAGTCGGCAACAGCGTGGTCAGGCATCATCTGACACGGCTGATCAGGGAAGCGTACCGTCTGAGTGAACACCGTTACAAAAAGGGCCTGGATATTGTGGTTGTCGTAAGGGTCAGCGCAAAGGAGATCGATTATCATACCATGTATGATTCTCTGCTGCACGCGGCGGGTATCCAGGGCATCTTACATAAGGACGGAAGTGGTCTTAATGCGTAAAGTACTGATCGGAATGATCAGAATATACAGAAGGTATATTTCGCCCATGAAACCGGGCTGCTGCATTTATATTCCGACGTGTTCACAGTATGCGATCGAAGCCATCGGCAGGTATGGCGCTCTGAAGGGCAGTTATCTGGCTGCCAGAAGAATTTTAAGATGTCACCCTTTCAGGAAGGGCGGCTACGATCCTGTTCCGTAGATCAGGGAGGAAAATTGATTTGAATTATTTAGTCTTGACCCAGCAGAGTGGTATTCTGAAGCCTTTTGCAATCGTTCTGGGCTTCATCATGAATTACATTTATCGTTTTCTTGAGACGCTCGGCATCTCAAATGTCGCTTTGACCATCATCGTATTTACCCTGGTCGTCAATGTGATCCTTATACCACTGACCATCAGACAGCAGAAGTTCTCTAAAATGTCTTCTATTGTCAATCCTGAAATCCAGAAGATTCAGAAAAAGTATGAAAACCGTAAGGATGAAAGGTCCATGCGTATGCAGCAGGCGGAAATCTCCGCTGTTTACGATAAGTACGGCGCCAGCCCGGCGGGCGGATGCCTTCCTATGCTTATCCAGCTGCCCATCCTTTTTGCCCTTTACCGGGTCATCTATAATGTACCGGCTTACGTTCAGCCGGTAAAAGATGTTTACATGCATATTGCCGAGCCGATCATGAATGCTTCCGGCGCAGGCAGTATCATGGAGAACCTGATCTCTGAAATGAGTCTCAGAGTCAGCAACTTTGATATCACCAGTGCGGATAAGATCATCGACGCTCTTTATCTTGTCAAGAGTACGGCCTGGGACCAGGTAAGCGCAGCTTTCTCTTCCAGTCCTGATGTTGTCAGCGCGATCAGCCAGTATTCAAAGCAGATCATCGATATGAATTCCATGATCTTCGGCCTGAATATCGCTGATGCCCCTGTTCAGTTCAGCAGAGGCTTTGCAGGTATCTTCCCGGGTATCGCTATTCCCATCCTGGCCGCGGCAGCCCAGTGGCTGAATATGAAGGTCAGTATGAAAAACCAGCCGCAGATGGATAAGGATTCCCAGATGGGCAGCACCATGAACACCATGAATAACATGATGCCCCTGATGTCCCTGTTCTTCTGTACCACACTGCCTGCAGGTATCGGTATTTACTGGATTGCCAGCGCTGTTTTCCGTACGATCATTTTCATCATCATTGACAAGCTGTTCATGAAACAGGATGTGGATCAGATCATTGAGGCCAACAAGGAAAAGGCGGCCAGAAAAGCTGAAAAGCGTCAGGAAAAGAATGCTAAAATGGAAGAGTATGCTTCCATGAATACCAAAAATCTTCAGAGAAGAAGCATTTCCCAGATTGCAAAGACATCCGTTTCCGAGGCAGATGAGCCGGTAAATAAGGGCAAGTCTGTATCCTCTTCCGCTAATAACAGCGGCAAGGGTAAGAAGGGAAACAGCAATGGTTCCATTTCCAAATATGCCAACATGATGAATAATAAAGACAGGCGCTGACGCGGAGGAAATAATGATGGAATTTATACAGTTCAGCGGAAAGACAGTACAGGATGCTGTCACAGAAGCTTTGATCAAACTTGAGACGACCAGTGACAGACTGGAATATGAAGTCATTGAAACAGGCAGTACAGGTTTCCTTGGTTTCGGTTCCAAACCGGCAGTGATCCGTGCCAGAAAAAAGGCGGATATGCTGGATAATGTCAAAGAATTTCTTGATAAAATGTTTAAGGCCATGGATATGGAAGTGACTGTCCTTATGTCCTATGATGAGGAGAACAAGGAACTTTCCATTAATCTTGAAGGCGATGATATGGGTCTTCTGATCGGCAAGAGAGGTCAGACCCTTGATTCTGTCCAGTATCTGGCCAGCCTGGTGGTCAATAAGGAAAGCGAAGACTATATTAAAGTCAAGGTCGATACAGAGAATTACAGGGAGCGCAGAAAAGCAACTCTTGAAAATCTCGCAAAGAACATTGCCTATAAGGTCAAGAGAAGCAGAAAGGCCTATGCGCTTGAGCCGATGAATCCTTACGAAAGACGGATCATTCACTCCGCCCTTCAGGGAGACCGTTTTGTGGAAACTCACAGTGAAGGTGAGGAACCCTACAGAAAAGTGGTTGTGACACTGAAGAAGGAATACATGAAGAAGGACTTTGGCAGCAGAGATAATAAGCGCGGATATCGCCGTGACGGCGGCAGGTCCGGCAATGGCAGACGTTCCTACGGCGGCCAGAGGCAGAATGCCGCGGCTGAAAATAAGACTGAAGAGTAAAAAAATCAGGCGTGTACCGGCATAAGGTGCACGCCTTTTTTAAGAGGTAAAAGATTCATGGTGAATGATACGATTGCGGCAATATCTACAGGTATGACCGCTTCAGGTATAGGTATCGTGAGAATGAGCGGCGGGCAGGCAGTGGAGATCGCGGACCGCATTTTTGTAAGTCCTTCCGGGAAAAAGCTGTCAGAAGCGCCAAGTCATACCATTCATTACGGCCATATCTGTGACGGTGATCATCTGATCGATGAGGTGATGGTCATGCTGATGCGGGCGCCGTCGACCTACACCAGGGAAGATGTAGTGGAGATCGACTGTCATGGCGGTATCGTCGTGATGCGTCGTCTCCTGGATACTGTGATTAAGTACGGGGCCAGGCCGGCTGAGCC
>AUXO014610979.1_pt1 | contig 10004 bp, 5 predicted proteins | sample 768731 | NCBI WGS metagenome assembly AUXO01 (sample SAMN02715735, study PRJNA202380) | gut metagenome | biome: sheep rumen | host: Ovis aries | place: New Zealand: Palmerston North | reverse complement strand
CGTGAACCATAATGTGCGCCCAGACCATCCGAGAGAAACTCATCGGCATGAAAGGTTGGAAGCCCGTATAGATCTTGATTCAAATATTGGCTACCAACTCCGGTGACCATTACTTTTTTGACATCACTTAATTGAATTTTATTATCATACAAGTATTTACCAAAAGCTCCAAAGAGCGATGTGATTGGGTCATCAGCCTTAACCAGCATCGGTGATTTAATACCTTCTTCGTCTACTCCGATAATTTTTGTTTGGCTACCGCCAATGTCAATACCAATAGTAATTGCCATGATGATCTCATATTTAATTGGTTAGTCGGGTGCAAATATACAAATAATTGTATAAGAGCCAATAGCCATACGTATCTTTTTCAATAAATGCCAAATCCACAAAAAACAAAAGGCAATGTGATGATCACATTGCCTTACATGAGCGGTAAGCGGGACTCGAACCCGTGACCCTCGGCTTGGGAAGCCAATACTCTACCAACTGAGCTATTACCGCAATTGTCTCTTAAACGACGACACAAAGATACAAATCTTATCTTGTATTCAAAATAAAACATCTCTTTTTTATTCGTCATACTTTTTATTGGCACAAAAATTGTTTCATTAAAAGAGGTATATTATCTTTGTTAGAAACATCGAATACATGGGAAATAATCAATTACTTGTCTACAAAGCATCCGCTGGATCAGGTAAAACCTTTACTTTGGCTACAGAGTACATCCAATTACTCATCAAGAATCCACGGGCATATAGAGAAATCTTAGCTGTTACATTTACGAATAAGGCGACAGCTGAGATGAAAGAACGTATATTAGGCCAACTAAACGGAATTGCCATCCAAGATACTCATTCCGACGGATATCTTAGAGTCATTAAAGAGAAAACAGGATTTGACGAAGACTTGATCCGGGAAAGGGCAAAGGAAGCTCTTAACTTTATCATTCACGATTATAACCGATTCCGTATAGTCACAATCGACTCGTTTTTCCAATCAATTATCAAGAACCTGTCAAGGGAACTAAACCTTGGAGCGAATCTTAACATCGAACTTAATAGTAAAGAAGCCCTGAACGATGCCGTTGATACGATTATTGATAGCCTAAACCAGAAGGAAAATCAAGCCATGCTCAATTGGATCCTAAATTATATTAAGGAACAAATTGATGAAGCCAAGAAGTGGAATATCACTAAAGAAATAAAAAAGTTCGGTGCGAAAATATTTGATGAGACTTTCATTGAAAAGGGAGACGAATTGCGTATCAAACTGAAAAATCCGGAAAACATCGTTCAATATCGGAGAAAACTGGATAAGATGTTGAAAGAGCAAGAAGATACGATGCTTAAACAAGCCAATCGTTTCTTTGAGATTCTTGAACAAAACGGTTTAGAAGAATCCGACCTTTCCTTTGGACGAACAGGTATTTTCAGTTATTTCTTAAAGATCGCGAATAAAAAGTTAACTAATGACATTTTCAATCCAAGAGCTCAAAAGTGCTTGGACGATCCTTCTAATTGGGCTTCAAAAACAAATAAACGGAGAAAGGAAATTGTAACCTTAGCTTCTACCACCCTGATTCCTCTTTTGGAAGAAACGGAGAAGATGCGAAAAAAAGCAAATATTATCATCAACACTTGCCTATTCTCAAAAAAACATATCAATAATCTCCAACTTTTAGACGCTATTGACCAAGAGCTGCATGAGGAAAACAAACAGAAGAATCGTTTCATACTATCTGATACCAATGCTTTGCTACATCATTTCGTGACCAGCGATGATTCTCCGTTTATTTTCGAAAAGCTTGGCTCCAGCATTAATCACATTATGATGGACGAGTTCCAGGATACCTCCAGACTTCAATGGAAAAACTTTAAATTTCTATTGCTAAACGGTTTATCACAAGGCTATAGCAGTTTGATCGTTGGTGATGTAAAGCAGTCAATCTATCGTTGGAGGCATAGCGACTGGCGTATTCTTAACTCATTGAACGACAAATTAGAACAGTTCCCAATAAAAAGTGAGACTTTGAGCACAAACCGCCGTAGTGCTGGTAACATTGTACGGTTTAATAACCTTTTGTTCAAAGATATTATATCAACTATTCAGCCAAAGGATGAAGGATTGCAAAACGCCTATAAGGATGTGGAACAGCAGCCATTTAAACATCCTGATAAGGGGTTCGTACAAGTCACTTTTTTAGACAGTAGTAATACTGACTACATACAGGAAACCTGCAAATTATTGATTGGAACCATTGATTCCTTAATCAAGGATGGGGCAAAGACAAAAGATATTGCGATTCTGATCAGAGTGAACAAGCACATTCCTGTCATTGCCGAGTATTTCTCACAATACAGCAACTATCGTATCGTTTCAAACGAGGCTTTTGAATTACAATCTTCAACAAGCATCAAGATGTTAATCCATGCATTACGCTATCTCATTGACTCTGATCAACGCATTCCAAGAAAGCAACTGTTATTAGACTATCTTGAACATGTAAAAAAAGAATCAGTAAACAAACATGAGGTCCTGACGAACGAGAAGGAAGAACTTCTGCCCGAACGTTTCAGAAATTCAATGGTACAACTTCGTCAGATGCCTCTGTACGATCTTTTGCAAGAGTTGTATAGTATCTTTGAAATTAACCTTATCCCCGACGAAGATGCATACATTTGTGCTTTCTTTGATAAGGTGATGAACTATTTAAAAGAGAACTCCTCCGACATTTCTTCATTCTTAAATTATTGGGATGAAGAATTATGCACGACTAAGATTCCATCCGGTGAGATTGACGGAATACGTATTCTCTCTATCCACAGTTCCAAAGGTTTGGAGTTTAAACATGTATTGCTACCATTCTGCGACTGGGAACAAGAGATTAAACCAAACCTGCCGCACGAAATATGGGTTTCTCCCAATGAAGCCCCCTATAATGATTTCAGTATCCTTCCGATAGATTATAAAAAGGACATGGCCGAATCGCTCTACCATCAGGACTATCTCGAAGAGCAAAAACAACTCTATGTTGATAATCTGAATCTACTCTATGTAGCCTTGACAAGAGCTGAACAAAATCTCTTTATCATCGGTGATTATAATTCAAAGAAAAGATACAAGAGCGTATCTGATTGGATAAAATCATCAATGGAAAACCTTTCTCTCTCCCAACCTGATTTCATTCACATGATATCCGGAGACCAATCAGATGACAAGCGTATCGTTTATGAAACAGGCAAAGTCTTTATAGACAAGGAGGATAGGAATGAAAACGATTCGTTGAATAAACTGACAATGAAACCAACCAGCATGCCGATCAGCCTGCATAGTTACAAAAATAAGATTGAGTTTAAACAATCCAACAAATCGCACGAGTTCATTACCCGGGAAATATCTAAACGAGAAAAATATATTGAACAAGGAAAACTCTTGCACTACGTATTCTCGACCATTCATACTAAAAAAGATGTGGACTTCTCCATTTCTCAACTGCGGATGGACGGGATCATCGCGTCGAACGAACAGGAAAAAGAGATAAGGGAATTAACAGAAAAAGCCTTGAATCAACCAGAAGTACAAGAATGGTTCGATGGTACAAAAGAACTTTTCAACGAATGTACCATCTTATACAAGAACAACGAAGGAGAACTTCTGACCAAACGCCCCGACCGTGTGATGGTGACTGGAAAAGACGCCATAATCGTCGATTTTAAGTTTGGACAACGAAGAGAAGAGTATGTACATCAGGTACAGGAATATAAAGACTTGATGTTACAAATGGGATATCTACATATTAAAGGATATCTATGGTATGTATTTGATCAAATAATAGAAGAAATTAAATGAAAAGATGAAGAGTTTTTTAGAACAAGTAGCCATCGAACTATATAATCGCCTGAAAGGAAACTTTGCTCACACAGCAGTGATATTTCCGAACAAACGTGCCAGCCTATTCTTTAACGAATATCTGGTTAAACAAACAGATAAGCCCATCTGGTCGCCTACGTATTTAAGTATCAGCGAGCTGTTCCAAAGTATGACAAAGCTAAAGTTATGCGACCGCATTGAATTAGTCTGTACCTTATATAATAGCTATCTCAAGATTACCGGAAGCACGGAATCATTGGATGATTTCTATTTTTGGGGAGAATTGTTGATCAGCGATTTTGACGATGTCGACAAGAACAAGGTTGATGCCAAACGGCTATTCTCAAACCTCGAAGATTTACAGCAGATGGCAACCGATGCATCATACTTAAACGAGGAACAAATAGAAGCAATCAATAAATTTATTAAGAACTACAATCCACAGAGGCAATCGGAACTCAAACAAAAATTCAAATCGATATGGGAGTCTTTAGGAGCGATCTACGATGACTTCCGTTCCACATTGTATGAAAAGGATTTTGCATACGAAGGAATGTTATATCGTGATGTCATCGAGAAGTTCAAACCTGAGCAACTTCCCTATCAAACATATGTCTTTGTCGGATTCAACGTATTAAACAAGGTTGAGCACGAACTCTTCGAGAAAGTCCAATCAGCAGGAAAAGCATTGTTCTTCTGGGATTATGATTCGTTCTATCTCTCGGAGAAGCCAAATAATCAGCATGAAGCCGGTCGTTTTCTGCGAAGCAACTTAAAAGATTTCCCCAATGCCATTTCAGATGATTTTTTTCACACACTGGCTGAGGAGAAGGATATCACCTATATTGAGACATCCACCGATCATGCACAGACGGCTTATCTCTCAGAATGGCTAAAAGAGAACATCACAGAGAAAGAAAAGGAAACAGCCGTTGTCCTATGCGATGAAATCATGCTACAACCGGTATTATACGCATTGCCGAATAACATCAAGCATGTCAATGTGACGATGGGATTTCCGCTCTCACAAACTCCTATTTATAGTTTTATCGATGCTTTCCTCGGATTACACATCGATAGTTATGACGAACAGACTGGAAGATATACGTACCAAGCAGCCATCGCTTTATTAAAGCATCCATATACTCGTCTTATATCGAAGGAGAACGAACAGATTATTCAGGAGTTGACGAATAAAAACCGCTTCTTCCCCCTCCCTAGTGAACTTACGAAGGATGATGAGCAACTAGATCTGTTGTTTAAGCCACTCGTAGCGAAAGAAAAAGAAGTCTGTAAGCGACTTAATGAGGTCATACAAGTTATTGCTGAGAAGTTCAGAGACGAAACAGCAGAAAAAGAACTACAGTTATCGGGTAATGAACCTTCCATGCAGCTCTATCAAGAGTCTTTGTTTAAAATCTATACAACGATTAATCGGTTCAGTTCATTAATCGAGAATGGTACTTTAAGGCTGAAAGCGGCAACGCTCCGGAAATTGATTATCAGGGTTTTATCTGCAATCCATATCCCATTTCACGGTGAACCAGCTGTCGGACTTCAAGTCATGGGCGTGCTTGAAACGCGTAACCTCGACTTTAAACACCTCATTATGCTGTCGGTAAACGAAGGAAAATTGCCCAAAGCCGGAGGAGAGATTTCATTCATCCCATATAACCTGAGGAAGGCATTCGGCATGACGACAATCGATCATCAGATGTCGGTTTACGCCTACTACTTCTACCGTCTCCTCCAACGTGCTGAAAAGGTAACGATGCTCTACAATACGGCTACAGATGAGATGAACAAAGGCGAATGGAGCCGTTTCCTTCTTCAATTCCTGCTGGAATGGCCACATCCGGTGAAGAGGTTATTCTTGGAAGCTAAACAATCGCCTCAGCAAATCGAACGAATCGAGATACCAAAGACAAAAGAAATCGTAAGTCGCTTACGAAAGTATTATGACAAACGTAGTGAAAAACCGAAAGAACTATCACCAACGGCTATCAACGCCTACATTCATTGCAAATTGAAATTCTATTTAAGGTATGTAGCCGGATTGAAAGCTCCTGAAGAAGTTGGCGAGGATATTGACAACCGTATATTTGGTAACATTTTCCATGCTACCGCACAACATATTTACGATGATCTAAAGAAAAGAAGTCCGATCATCACGAAAGATCGATTGGAAAGTCTTCTTAAAGATAAGCTTAAATTAAGGAACTATGTAGATTCAGCATTTAAAGAAGAATTCTTTCAGATTAAACCTGAGGAAGAGGCTCAATACAATGGACTTCAACGAATAAACTTTGAAGTCATACTACGTTACATCGAACAGTTGCTCCGTCATGATGCTCTGCACACTCCTTTCACCTATGTAGGTTCCGAAATAGAAATTAAGAAAGACTATACCCTATCGCTGCCTGATTCGGATGAAATAATCGTCCACTTAGGCGGATTCATCGATCGTGTAGATTGTAAAGACGACCATTACCGAATTATCGATTACAAAACAGGAACGCATTTGTCGGAAAGTCCGGATATTGATTCACTCTTCATGGAGAACAGGAAAGATGGAGCAAACTATATTCTACAGACATTCCTTTATGCCGACATGTTCACCGATGAGCATAAGGTGAAAACACAGCCAGCATTGCTCTACATACAAAATACATCGAATCAAGATTATACTCCGATAGTCATCATCAATAAAAAGAAAGTAGAAGATTATAGCGATTATAAACAAGAATTTCAGGAAAAATTAATAGCTTTGCTAAAGGAAATGTTCACAGAGGGTGGTGTGTACGATCAAACCTCGAACAATGAACATTGTAAGTTCTGCGATTATAAGGCAATATGTAAAATAAAAGAAGTGAAAAGATGAAACCTATAAAAGTAGGATTACTGACTAAAATTATCATTGCAATCATATTGGGAGTTATGTTTGGAAACATACTTCCCGAAATTTTAGTCCGAGTTTTTGTAACCTTTAATGGGTTGTTCAGTCAGTTCCTTGAGTTTATCATTCCACTCATCATCATTGGGTTGGTTACTCCTGCCATCGCTGATATCGGCAAAGGAGCAGGAAAAATGTTGCTTATCACGACACTTATCGCATACGGAGCAACACTTCTCTCCGGATTCTTTTCATATGGTGTCGGTAATAGTGTTTTCCCTAACCTCATCTCACCGGGCGTATCGCTGGAAGATATTAGTGAAGCTAAGAATGTCTTACCTTTCTTCTCGATAAACATCCCTCCGTGCATGAGTGTCATGACAGCCTTAGTATTGGCTTTTACCTTAGGTTTAGGCATTGCACATCTTAGCACAAATGCTTTGAAGAATGTTTTCTACGATTTTAAAGAGATTATCGTGAAGACCATCAAAGTGGTCATCCTACCATTACTACCGATCTATATCTTTGGTATCTTTCTGAATATGACCCATAGTGGACAGGTCTACCACGTCTTGTCGGTGTTCATCAAGATTATCGGCATCATCTTCATCATGCATATAGTCCTCTTGGTTTTTCAATATTGCGTTGCAGCCTTATTCGTACGACGAAACCCCTTTAAATTACTTGCTAGGATGCTTCCTGCCTATTTTACGGCCTTAGGAACGCAGTCGTCGGCGGCCACTATTCCCGTAACCTTGGGGCAAACGATCAAGAATGGTGTATCGAAGGATATTGCAGGCTTTGTTATCCCATTGTGTGCAACCATCCATCTGTCAGGAAGTACGTTGAAAATTGTGGCGTGTGCCTTAGCTTTGATGATTATGCAAGGTATGCCCTACACCTTCGGCATGTTTGTCGGTTTTATTTTCATGTTAGGTATTACAATGGTAGCAGCACCGGGTGTTCCTGGCGGAGCAATCATGGCTTCTCTAGGGGTTCTTTCATCCATTCTTGGCTTCGGAGAAAGTGAACAAGCCTTGATGATAGCCTTGTATATCGCCATGGATAGTTTCGGAACAGCTTGTAACGTAACAGGTGACGGGGCCATTGCACTGATTGTCGATAAACTGTTCAAAACGAAAAACAACGATCAAGGAACTGAAGAAACAAATATAGAAAACAAAACCTTTAATAATTAACGTCATGAACAAAAGATTAAACTTATTGCTATGCGGTTTACTGCTTGTTACAGGTATCTCCGCTCAAAAGCAGTTCAAGCTGTCCTCACCCGATGGCAGTTTGTCCACCAATATCGTGGTAAACAAACAAGTAACCTACGATATTACAGTTGACGGACGTCAAGTCCTGAAACCTTCTGTGATCGCACTCGAAACTGAGAATCCTAAAATTTGGGGTAATGAAGTAAAGGCAAAAGGAAGCAGCCAACGTGTTATCAACGAAACGATCGATTCACCGTTCTATCGCGCAAAGCAGATGAAGAACAACTGTAAGGTTCTGACCATCAACCTAAACAACCAGTTTAGCGTAGAATTCAGGGCTTACAACGATGGTATCGCTTACCGTCTAATCAGTAATGTTAAAAAGCCGTTCAATATCGTAAAAGAAACGGTAGAATATAATTTTGCTCAAGATTATACGGTTACCAACCCATATGTCAGAGCCGGAAGAGATGGCAACTTCAAGAGCCAGTTCTTTAACTCTTTCGAAAACCTATATAGCATCAATAAACTTTCGGAGATGAACGCACAACGACTATCGTTCCTCCCGTTGGTCGTAGATGCAGGTAATGGAGTCAAAATGGAGATTACAGAGACTCATCTGGAGAACTACCCTGGACTTTACCTCGTGAGTGAAGGCAAAAATGCCCAGACATTAAAGGGTGTGCATGCTCCAGTACCTAAAGAGTTAAAGCAAGGTGGCCACAACGAATTACAAATGCTGGTTCAAACTGCCGAAAACTATATCGCAAAAGTAGAGAAAGCTCGTACTTTCCCGTGGCGTATCACGATGATCAGCAGAGCTGATAAGGACTTGGCCAACAACAACCTCAGCTACCTGCTGGCTGCACCTTCACGCTTGAAGGATATCTCATGGATCAAACCGGGTAAAGTGGCTTGGGATTGGTGGAACGACTGGAACATCGAGGGTGTTGACTTCCGTGCCGGCATCAACAATGACACTTATAAGTATTATATTGACTTTGCCTCTAAGCATGGTATCGAGTATATTATCCTGGATGAAGGATGGGCAGTAAACAAAAAGGCCGATTTGTTCCAAGTTATCCCGGAAATCGATCTAAAAGAAATAATCAATTACGGAAAAAGTAAGAACGTTGGTATCATCCTTTGGGCTGGTTATTGGGCTTTTGCTCGCGACATGGAGCACGTCTGCAAACATTTTGCTGAGATGGGAGTAAAAGGATTCAAGGTCGACTTCATGGATCGTGACGACCAACCGATGACAGACTTCTTCTACAAAGCAGCAGAAATCGCTTCGAGATATCACCTGATGCTCGACTACCATGGTGCATTCAAACCTGCCGGCCTGACCCGCACTTACCCGAATGTCATCAATTTCGAAGGTGTTTACGGATTGGAGAATGCAAAATGGGGCTCAAAGGATAAGGATCACGTGATTTACGATGCACAAATCCCATTCATCCGTCAAGCTGCAGGTCCGATGGACTATACACAAGGTGCAATGAAGAATGTCAACTTACGCAATTTCTACGGTTCTAACTCTGAGCCGATGAGTATGGGAACACGTTGCCACCAGTTGGCTCTCTATATCGTACTTGAATCACCTATCAATATGCTATGCGACGCTCCTTCCAACTACATGAAAGAACCGGAATGTACCGAGTTCATTGCACAGATCCCGACAACATGGGATGAAAGTTGTGTGATGGATGGTGAAATCGGTAAGTATATTGTTACAGCCCGTCAGAAAGGAAATACATGGTATATCGGTGGTATTACAGATTGGACAGCTCGCGATATTAATGTCGATACATCAGTTCTTCCTGCAGGCAACTATCGGATGGAAATCTTCCAAGATGGTGTGAACGCTGACCGTCGTGGTACCGACTACAAGAAAATTGTGAAAGACTATACAGCAGGATCACCACTTCAGATTCATCTGGCTCCCGGTGGTGGCTTCGCAATCAAATTTATCAAGAAATAAACGAACGCTCGTTCAATCAAAAAGAGGACTGTCA
>AUXO012854937.1_pt1 | contig 10005 bp, 7 predicted proteins | sample 768731 | NCBI WGS metagenome assembly AUXO01 (sample SAMN02715735, study PRJNA202380) | gut metagenome | biome: sheep rumen | host: Ovis aries | place: New Zealand: Palmerston North | reverse complement strand
TTGGTCGGGATTACTGGACTCGAACCAGCGACCTCGCGCCCCCCAGACGTTAATTCCATGGGCTAAATCGCGCAGAGAATCACAGCATTAGCCGTTATTTCTCTTTCGGAGTGACGGTTTTCGTGACGGTTTTCATCACGTTTTGTTAAACTTCAATATTTCAATTTCTCACTTTGACACATCCGTATCAGCGACAAAATTATAAAAACCTCCAGAAGTAATTGCTAACGCAACCTGTCATTTCTAATTATTTTCGAATAATTTCAATTGCTTAACACTGTCGCATTATTGGTCTTATAGTATTATGGAAAGACAAACTGAGATTGTCGTATATATGACAAATAGGCAGATTTCACACATAATCATATAACGAATAACTATCAACCATATTTTGGCACACTGTTTGCCATATTGCCTATATATGAAAAATATTATTTCATACAAAAACAAGAGAATGGAGGTATCTATATCTCCTAAGAGAGACTATATTTTACTTTTTTGTGTTTAAAATAAGAATGCCGTTGAAGAAAAACAAATAATAGGTAACGATACTAGAAGAGGTTTTTGTTTAGCTTTGTGTTAGGGTTTCCTTCCACTTTTGCGATACAACTTCGAGACTGATGAAAATGGGATGGTTCTAGTAACCATAAGTACTCTGAGCGATAAAGGCGCGTCCCCCACAGAGATTGAGGTGTTTATCAAAGAGCTTCTAAAACACATCGATAAGAGACATTATACAAAGCAGATTATAAATGTCACCCCCCTTAAATTAAGGAAGCTAGATGAAGAGGTGATGACAAGAATAGAAAAACAATGGAAAGAAAGACAGAGTAAGTCCTATCGGCTAAAGAAATATGAATTCTACGCTTTAGTATTTCGAGCAATGGTGAAGCTACATTTCTCGATAGATGGCAAAAGGGATATAACGCAAACTGACTTTTCACAACTATTTGGATTACGGCGGGCGACCCTTTGTACTTACTTCAACAAAACGATAAAAAAAAGAGACAATAAAGATTATTTAGACATAGAACGAATGCTTTACGTATTTTCTAATAATGAGACCCCTAAAGAGGATGAGTACTAACTCTTCCTCTTTTTTGCGTACAATATCCCCCTGCTTGTACGCTTCTCCTAACTGGTATGACATAAAGGCAGTAATTTTGCGGTCGAATTTTTTAATATAACAAAAAAATGAAAAAAGAAATCGTAAAAGCAACTCTCACAAAGAGTTCGAAGAAAGCAATCAAGAGGCCAGTATATCGCTATCAGCCTCTTATGGTACAGGTCGGAACAGTATCTATTGTCGGTCGTAATGTCAAGCAGTGTGTGGCACTTACGAAGTGCGCAAAGCATCTTAGCGATTCTATCCCCACCCAGATTCGGAGCGATGTCATGTCAGTTTATACTGGAGCATCAAATACGATGACGGCTGTCAAATCTGCGAAAGAGTTAGCCGAAGCCACGCCACCGAAAATCAAATGTTTCGGAGTGTCTGTTTCGGCAGGCACGGTAAAGAAGACGTTAGCCTTACTGGTTGTCGGAGCAATGATTTATGCTGGCATAAAATTCGCTCCCCCCTTGATTAAGAAGAAAGTTTCACCATCGCCTAATCTGGATTGTGACAAAGACGAAGAAGAAAGCTTTGTCCCACAGGAACAGACCATTGATGAGATTCGTAGCGAGAGTACTCTGAAAAAATACGACGATGGTCAACTCGTAGGCAAGATCATCTACAAGGGGGATAAGGTCATCATCTTCTCACCTCCTGGTTCAGGCAAGACAGTTATGGCTATGCAGCTCGCTTTTGATATTGCCCATGGACGCATATCCAAAATTGTACCATGTGATGCCGGTGTTCACTCACCTCAGACGGTTTTCTACTATGATGGTGAGAATGATGCCGAAGATTACGTAAATAATTGCGGAGTGCACAATGTGGACACGGAATACCTTCATGTCTTCAGGAAGTTTTATTTTCCTGACGCAGAAACATGGTTGAAAGATGTCCGTGAAAAGTTGCAGGACGTTAAGGGTGATACAACCGTCGTTCTTGACAACACCAGCTGCATTATGTCAACATTCAACGCTAACGTAATCCGTAAGTTATTTCTGCGCGACTTCACAAAGATACAGTGTGATTTTGAGCCGTATAAGGTTACGTTCATCGTCGTAGCTCACACCAACAAAGATAATGAACTGATGGGATCAAACCATCAGAGCAACTTTGCAACAAGCATTTTGAAGCTCAGCAAGCAGAATGAGCATGACTTGCGACTCGATATCATTAAAGACCGCAAGTATGTCGAAATGCAGGGGAAAGCGTTCCTCTTGACCCATCGTAAGACAGAGGACGGCTACAAGTACGACGAGTATGTTAGGAGCCTCTCACCCCAGGAGATGATTCGCAGAGAGTCTGGTGCTACATCAGAGAAACAGCATACCTCTAAGGCAGACATGGTGCCGATCAATGTCAAACAGGAAATGAAGAAATGCTATCAGAAGGGGGTAGATGGCCATGGTCTTGAAGCCATTGCAAAAAAATATCCCGAATACGGTCTAAAACCGCAGGAAGTTAAGCGCATTCTCGAATCACTTGGAGTCGAATCCTAAAACAAAAACCGCTCAGGGGTAGTCCTCTGGGCGGTTCTGTTTTTTATTGAAACTTTATTGGGTCTTGCCTCATCGGTATCTCGCCAGGCTGTGTCAGCTTATATACCTCATTGTTGATGTAATCGCTTAGATCCGATACATTGCCCTTGTTTGCCCCGAAGTTCAGGAGGTTCAGGATAGAGCGTGATGACGACTCGACCACCACCTTACATGTTTGGCTGCTTGTGGCCACCACCTTCATCTTCACATTCTCGCTGAAGGGTGACAGCCACAGGCCACGACGAGCTTCGACGATGAAGAGGTCATCGTTACACTTCACGGTGGTAAAGCCTATCCTCTTTGAGAACAGGTTCTTCACCGCTGTAAAAGTCATTCGCGAATTATGTGGAAATTCAAGGGTTGTCGTTTCCATATTAAACATTAAGCAATCAGAGTAGAATATTTCGCTATCTGCTTATTTGCTGCATTGTCAATAGCTTTCAATAGCTTATTCTTATAAGTATTTAATATTTGTTTCATATCTGCAGCATTAGAAGTCGAATTTATCATATTAGAAAAATCGGCAATACTAATATCAATGATTTCATAGACGAATATCTTTGATGACATTGAGTCTTTTTGATTATCATCAAAAGATGAGGTGTCAATAAGTGCCTGCATCTCCTTTTGCTTTAACTCCATGAAATCTTCCCATTCTTTACTAGTCTTCTTCACTGCTTCCAATACTTTCGATGAAACATGTGTCTTTATTGTGGATAAGGAATCAGTACCAAGACTATTAGATTGGAGTTCATTTGAATGACCATTTTGGGATAATTTATATCCACAAAAAGCACTAGCAGCAGCTATACCAACACAAAGTAATTTTGAATCTATTGTTGCAGCGCAAATAGCTGATATTCCTGCAATTCCATAAAGTATATATGAAACAGGTGGTATGCTACTTCTCGTTGACTGAGAACGTGAAGAAGGAAGAGTTGATGTTGGAATGATAATACTATCAAAGGATCTTCCGACTTTCTCCTTTAATCTATCCCGTTTCTCAGAAATCAGCAAATTGATTTTTTCAATATTCTCTTTCATTTTATCTATAAAGATTTGATAATTCTGTTACACAATTAATAATATTTTCAATCAGTTTTAACACTACAGTTTTTTCTTCCATATCTTTTTCTAAACTAGCAAGGTATGTTTCGCCTTCCTCCTTTAAATTGTTAGCAAAAGATTTTTTCATTCCTTCAATAACAGACAAGGCATTTTGAAGATTTTTGTTTATCTCTTTTTTGACATCTTCCTTAATAGAATCGGATAATATTCTAAAGTTACTAATTAAATTAGAATTATGTTCTCTTAAGCATTTGGCAAGATATGAATTAACTTGCTCTTCTTTCAATTCATCAGTACCATAAGGATAGAATTGTTGATTTGCAATATCATCACCCTGTCTTTGATAATCAGATATTATATCGCCTATAGTGAGTTCTTTGTTATCCCGCAATTCATCCAAAGCTTTATCGATAAGTTCTCTGTAATAAGCATCCTTAAAAGATGTACTCATTACTTGCTTCTCAAAATCGCTAATAGCACCATTAAGCTTTTCGGCCATCTCCTTACGAGCATTATCAAACAGCTTTTGCCATTCGTCATTCCATGCCTTACCATATGATTCAACAGCCTCTTCAATTTGACAGCAAAGAGCATAGGTGTTTACATGCTCAATAACCATTTCGTTGGTATTGTGTCCCCAAAGCCATCCTTTGCAAGTTATTGCCTCTGTTGCTTGCTCTGTTGGAATTGTTCTAATTTCATTAAAGCGAACATTGTTGGCAATATGTTTTATTTCAGTCTGTATGTTGCGACTGAAATTATTGAATATTAAAGCAAAAGTAGATTTAAGACTTTCAAAAAGTTTTCCTTGCATCTCCCTTTGTTTTTTTATTTCTGCAATTGTCGTCTCATTTAACTGTTCTTGACGATTTCTAAATTCGGATAGGATATGGTTGATGGTGGACGAAATATCTAATCTATTCTTAACAAAGAAATCTCTTATCTTTTCTTGAATTATTGAATCTTTATTTTCCATAAACAAACCGTCAAGGTACTTTTCCTTGATGTCTGTTATATTTGCTAATCCTTCAAAAGATTCCTTTATGTCAGAGTCTGTTGAGAAATAATCGGGATAGTACCTCTTCATCTGCTGGACGACCTGCTTTTCGACATTGTCCCATTTTTCTGGGCGTTTATGAGCTATTGAAAAACCAATTCCAGCAGTGGTGTCTAATTTTATTCTACCGCGTAACTTTTCATCTATAGTTTCAGATAATTCACGGAGGCGCTTCTTGAATTTTTTTGTTTGCAATTCAGCAGTATCTACAAGATCTCCTTTCTCCTCATGCTTCATTTCGCGCTCGGCACCGATATCTTGTAAAACAGAATCGAATTTGCTTGCTAAAAGAACTATTGTGCCAATGCCAGAACCTCCAATTCTTGTATTTAAAAAGCTAACATCCCCACTACCTAAGAAATCTGTTGAGGCACTCAGTAAAAAAACACCATGACATGAATGCAAAAATGTTCGAGTTCTATTTTCTCGAGAAACAACAGGATCATTTACACCTGGAGTATCAACGATTCTAAAACCTTTGAGCCTATCGTCATTCATTTTGATATAGAGGCTCTTCACTACCGAAGTATATTCTCCATTAGCACCAACATATTGTTCAAGAACGTTTTGTAAGTCATCTAAATCAAAGAAATCTTTTGAGTCATTCTTTTGACCGATTTTTTGCTTCGCTCTAGTACTACATGCAGATACCATTTCATGTGCAGACCTGATTTTCTCGGAAGTCCTGTTTTCTAATTCCTTTTCTATAATGCTTTCAGGAGCACCCTGATTTTGTGATCGAACTTCTTGCTCTCGCTTTTTGTAATCTTCATCTTGATTAACAAAAATACCCCAATCCTTCTCGTTAAAATATTCAACTTCGAAGGAGTTTTTCTCTGCATATTCAATAATAGTAAGACCAGCGGTCATAGGTGTAGATGCCTTAGGCAAGACACTTTCTCCATTGAAAAACAATGAATTTAAAAATGAAGATTTACCGGCCTTTACTTGACCAACGATACCAATCTGTAGAATGTTGTCTTCTGACAGGAGATCCACTCCGCCTTCTTTAAATTCATTAAATACACTTTCTAATTCAGTTATCTTTTCCTTAAGGCCATCATATTCGATGGTCTTAAGGTATTCCAATTTGTTTTCTGAATTTTCAATGAGTTTTAATAATTGCTCTTTGTCCATATTTATAAAGCATTATCAAGTTCTTGTTTAATCCATTTACTAAAAGTTTGCTTATTGGTAAGATCTTCAACTGATTCTCCATTCGCAGTCTTTGTGTCAATGAGATCTGGGTCTATATCCAAGAGAATCTTACAAATATCTCTATATTGATTTTCTACTGCCGTGTGGAAAGCATTGTATCCTCGTTTATCTTTTATTGACGGATCTGCATCATGATCCAACATGAATTGAACCATCATGTTATTCCCATTGTGAACAGCTAACGTAAGAGGGTTAAATCCATCTGCATTGCATACGGCAAGATCAACACCATTTTCAAAACTATGCAAGAATAGTTTATAGTCATCTTTTTTTATACACTCAAACACATTAGTAATTTCGTTCTTATCGTCGACAACGGATGCATAATTCAGTCTATAGTAAGACTTTATTCCCTGATTGACAGCCTCTAAGAATATGCGTTTATATGCAATCATTTTTTCTTGAAGTTCTTCTTCTCCCCGAATATCGTTTTGCAGGTTTTTGCAGCGTTCACAGGCCTCGTCATACCAATCTTTATATAGAGAATTTAATTTCTCTAATTCAGATTTAACCACATTGAATTGTTGTTTTCTGAATTCTTCATTGTAGGACTCCCAATCGAAATTGTAAAATGCCTTATTTTGGGCATTAAAATAGTCTGCACTATCATTAATAGCTCTATCCAAAATATTTGAACTCCCCCAATGGTCATTCTCTTCAAAATCAAGAACTCCCTTGTGAAAATCCATCCAATGAGAAAAGGCATAATCTGCATAATCAAAACATGTCCTTGCGGCTTCATTAACATTTGAATAGCTATCAATCATAATATCTTTTACGCTTTCTAAAAAGCCCTTATTATCTTCTTTGTCCTCTTGCCATATTTTATACCATTCATTTTTATTATCTACAGCATCATTGTATTGCGCCTCAACCCCCGCAGAATCTTCAGTACCTTTTATAGTATTTTTAGATATTTGAATCTCTGTGTCGAATAGGTTTGATATAGACTCCTTGAGGTTTTCCATCTCTGATTTACCATTACCAGCTGATTTTGCGTTATTAATAATCTGCTCCATTGACAATTTATTCATTGAATAATATATTTTGTCTTCAAGAGTAGAATATGCAATAACATCAATGATATCATCTTTAGAGAAATTCTTATAGATTATCTTTGCACCTTCTTCAACGATTTTTTTTGACTCTTCATAACCATGTTTGTCGGCTTTATTAAAGATTATTACCTTCTTCCCTTCAAACTGTTTGATGATTTCTAAATCATCTGTTGTTATCGTTGGTCTGTCCGATCCGACGAACCAAAAAAGGACATTTCCTTCTCCTAGTGCTTGAATTGCAGTTTCTTTATCTGTCTTTCCATTAGATTCATTCACTTTATCTGTATTGTTATATCCAGGTGTATCGATGAAAACCAAACCATTGAGTTTAGCAGATGGAACCTTTACAAAGAGCATGTCCAATACAGAAGCAAGGTAAATATTAGACTTGTTTGCATGCTGAATTGCTTGTAAAACACCTGTATTGAGGTCAACGAGGACATTTTTTTGATTAACGCCCTTGACAGAAACTTTGTTTACTTTGTTTGAACAATATAGATATGTTTTTACAACCGATACAGGATCTGTTCCTGTTGGTAATAATCCAGCACATTTTGTAATCTGATTAAGAAAAGACGATTTTCCAGATGAAAAACCTCCAGCAATAACGATTTGCGTATCTTCTGTATTTTGTCTTTCAGTTAAAGACCAAGATAAGCTTCGGCAAAAATCATTTAGTTCATGCTCGAAATCCTTATTCCATAGTCTTGATCTGTTATCTGTCAAGTATTGTGATAGACTTACCCCCTTGATTTCTTTGAAGAACCCATTTCTAACTGCGCTCCAAAAGACCTCTGTATCTACTGAAGTTCTTGCTGAACAGATATTTGCCATCAAGTCCAGAACATTGTCAGGATTCTCGTATGGGTTTACCTTAATTATTTGTTTTTTTTCAACAGTTGAATGAGTGTTGGAATTTGATTTACGAATTAATGCCATATACTGTTTAGTGCTTATTTGGCGCACGAAATAATTTCATGCGCCAAAATATTTAAAACTCAGAGATAATAGTGTTTAAGAGGGTTAAAGCGGAGGTAAGCTTCAAAATTTCAGCCTCTACTACTTCCTTAGATTTGTTTGCATCTTCCATTTTTTCAAGCAAACCATCTTTTACCTTCTCCATCTTTGAAACAAGTTCTGCCTGAATCTTTTCTTGGATGCGCTTTTGATTATCAACTATAATCTTGAAAACTGTAGGCTGGATGCCATTAGTTACTTGGTTTACACATTTATTCATGAATTTTGCACGAACTTCCTCAATGACTTCTTCTTCACTCTTTCCAAACAGCCAATTCAAAATATCAGGAAGGAAAGGAAGAAGCACTTGAGCTAAAACTCCCCAAATACCACCTAAAGAAAGAAGTTTTTCAATATAGCCATTAAGTACCTCAAATATTTCAGAGAAGTCGTTCATGAAATCAGCCTCCACTTCAATAGTTGCTAAATCTGACACTGATTCTTGCACAGCTGCTCCAAGTGCAGAAGAATACTGTTCACTTTCTTCTTTCAAAGATAAAATGATCTCTGTTCGCACTGTACTAACAATCACAGCCTTAATTGATTCCGGGTCTTCTTTGTCAACAATCATTTGTGCAATGTCAACAGATTTAGCTTCGAGAGCAGCTTTGACGTTATCCAAAATGTCTCGAGTGGATTTTTCAGGTGAATCCACATTACTGTTATTAGAAGGAAGTTCGACTTTAACATTCGCAATCTCTTCGTCAATCTTCTTAATCTTCTCATCAACATTTGTAATGTCTTTGCTTCGAAGGTCCAGTCTAACTTTGATCTGATCGATAACAGAATTAATGATAAGCTTAAGCTTCTTTCCTAATTTTGCAGCAACGAGGGCATCTGGGTTGAGATTGTCAAGATATTTATTAAATCCATCAAGATTGTTATTGACAGAACATACAGTACCAATGAAAGGATTTGTGTTTCCTAGTTTAGTCATTTGATACCGAATGTATTCAACAATGTCTTCAACCTCGTTTTCAGGCTTCTTGTCAATTTTAGAAACCAAAACAGCTGGATACATATCATATTGACTAAGTTCATTCATAAAGGCCATAGTACTTCCCCTAAGTGAACCTTGTTCTGCATCAACAATAAGAACAAAAGCAGTACCACTGTTAATATAATTGAAAATAGCAGCATCATGACGTTCTATTCCAGAGCCAATGCCTGGCATATCAACTAATATTATACCTTTTTCTTGAAGTTCTCTTATTGGCTCGCTAGTACAATATACCTTTGCAATATCTCCAGGTTTTGTATCTAATTGTTTAATATCAGTTAGAGCCTTTGAATCTATCTTATTGCCGTTTCTAAATAATTCTACCGACTCAGTCTGGCTATAATAGAGTTCGTATGCAACTGCTGTTTCTGGCATTGTGTCAACAGGAAGCATACCTGGTTTATGCGTAAAAACATTAAGTAAAGAACTCTTGCCTGCGCTAAAAACGCCAACAAGAGGCACCTTTATGTATTGAGATGCTTGTAGCTCATTCAAAAACTCTTCAGATTTAATTTTCAGCTCATTTTGAGCTTCTCCAACAAGAAGTGGAGATACTTCATTTACCTTGTCTAAGGCAACCTGATATTTCATTAAGTTGTTCATGTAATTTAAATTAGTTTAAACGTTCTACATCAAGATTCACCATATTCATGCAACCTGTTTTTTTATGTCGATACCATGATAATACGCATAAAAGCATCAGCTACGCTCTGACCGCCATTCGTATGAACGGGATTGCCAAAAAGACTTTAGGGTTGTTATATCAAATTTCTTCATACTTTTAACTTTTTATAGTTGTTATAATATTGGCAAAATTATCCTATTTTATCCACTTTCAAATACACTCCGTTCAATGCACCTGCCTTCTTAATGTCTACTCCGTAGATACGCATGAAAGCATCGGCTACACTCTGACCGCCATTCGTATGAACGGG
>AUXO012169264.1_pt1 | contig 10005 bp, 9 predicted proteins | sample 768731 | NCBI WGS metagenome assembly AUXO01 (sample SAMN02715735, study PRJNA202380) | gut metagenome | biome: sheep rumen | host: Ovis aries | place: New Zealand: Palmerston North | reverse complement strand
CATAACTTTACAAATTTCACCAAACGTTTTCAAAAGACCACAACAAGAACAATAGATGATATTAAAATCACAAAGGTGGATTTGGATGACTACCACAAAAGACAGTTCCCGAATCTCCATGACACACTATCTCCTATATTTGTTGACATTTACGGTGAATCATTTTTATGGAACATGGTTCGCAAGATGATGAGAGTATTTGTTGATGTTGCAACAGGTAAAATGGATCTTGATGAAGTTGAAAGACTCCTCAATCCGTCTGAAGATGAGCCAAGAGCATATATTAAGGTCATGGAAGCTGAATACCTCATTTTGATGGATATTCAATATGATGGAATCAAATTCAGATATGATGATTATGCCTGTGAACGCTTCAGAAGAGACCTGGTCAGTTCACTGGGCGATTTGCAAAAAAGATATGCAATTCGCGAATCAATGATAAAAAGTTTAAATGATATATATAAGTAATTATAAAATTATATGTGAGGTATATTATGGGAAGAGTTTATCAGGTCTTTGATAAGTTATCAATCATATCAATAATTGTAGGATTGCTTTTGGGAGGATACCTTGCGATTAACTATAACAGTTCCAATTTATGGTTTATTGCTGTACCTATTATAATTGCAATTGCTTTTATAATAACTTTGCCCGTTTTAATTGATGCGGTTGTATCTAAAGACAAGCACGGCAATGAATTTCCAACCAGAGCTTTGATTGAAGCATTTTTACTCAATATTGCTATTCTTATAGTTTGTACTGCTTTTGGCATTGTTTTAGGTTCATTCTATATTGGTCATTTTTCAATCCACTAATTTTTTTTTTACAAAATTTTTTTAAACAATCCATATAAATATAATAATGAGGTATTTATAATGAAAATTGCAACTATTTTAGGAACCCGGCCGGAGATAATTAAGATGGCTCCGATTATAGCCGAGATTAACCAAAGGGGTATCGACCATTTTATCATCCATACAGGTCAGCATTACGATAAGGAAATGTCAGATAATTTCTTCAGGGATTTGGAAATACCTGCTCCGGATTACAACATTCATGTAGGATCAGGAACTCATGCAAAACAGACTGGACTTATGATGAAGGGCATCGAAGAGATATTGCTTGATGAAAAGCCGGACATCATACTTGTTCAGGGAGATACAAATGCGGTGCTTTCAGGAGCTCTGGTCTGTGCTAAACTGCATATTGCGGTAGGTCACGTTGAAGCCGGCCTCAGATCATTTGACATGACAATGCCTGAAGAGGTAAACAGAAGAGTTGCAGATATCTGCTCAGCAATGTACTTTATCCCGACTGAACAGTCTGCCGTCAATCTTTTAAGCGAAGGAATCTCAAGAAAAAATCTGATAATTACCGGAAACACTGTTGTAGATGCCTGTTTCAGACACCTTGAAATAGCCAAAAAAAGAGGATTTGAAGAAGAATCACTTGCGGATTTGGATATTGAAAATATGGAAAACATCCTGACACTGACAATGCACAGGGCGGAAAATGTTGATGTTAAACAAAGGGTTACAAGCATTATAGAAGCCTTAAAGCAGTTAAAGGACATGAACATTATTTTCCCGATTCATCCAAGAACAAAAAACACTCTTGAAAACTTCGGCCTGTTTGATGAGCTCAACAGTATGGAACATATTCACATTGTAAAGCCGATAGGATACCTTGATTTCCTGCTTTTAACTTCAAAATCCACTTTGATTTTAACCGATTCAGGAGGTCTTCAGGAAGAGGCGATCACACTTGATGTGCCTGCACTGACATTAAGGTACAATACTGAAAGGCCTGAAACAGTAGCTGCCGGAGGAAATATTCTTGTAGGCTCCGATAAAGATGCAATTTTAGAAAATGCCAATAAAATATTAAATGATAATGATTTTGCCGAAAAAATGAAAAAAGCTCCAAATCCGTACGGACAGGGGGATGCAGCTTCAAAAACAGTTGATGCAATAGAAAAATTTTACAGTGAAGGTCTTCTAAACATTGAAGCTCCAGAAGATATAATGGATTCATTCACACGAAAAATGGCCGCTGTAAATGAAGATGTCACTGTCAGCGAATTTGAAGAAAATGAAAACGCACTGATTCACATGGTTTATGACGGCCGGAACATGGTATTTCCGAGAGATGAACTTAATTTAAACGGGATGATGATTACTTATGACAAACGAGAATGATTCAATACTGGTATTTGAGTATTTCACAGCTTCAGGCATTAAGGATAAAAGCATAATTTCCGAAGCTGAAGAACTGATATTTGCCTTATTGGGAGATTTGCATGATTTCTCCATTGACCTTGTTATAAACAGGTCATATGAGGCAATGTTAAGTAATATGAAAAATGTCAATCCAATACTGATTGAAGGGGATGTGATTGACTGGCTTAAGGACAATGCGGCAAATTTTAAAAAAGCAATTTTCATAGCCGCCGAGAACAACAACAACCTCTACAATATTACTAAAATACTTGAGGAAAACGGTGTTAAAACTTACACATCATCATCTGAAGCATGCCTTAAAACATCAGACAAGTTCACAACCTACGAAGAACTTTCAAACATAGTTCCTCAGCCAAGAACATTCAGATTCAAGATAGATCCGAAAGGATACTGGAAAAGAGCTATTGAAAATCTTCATGAAAAATGGCAGGCTGAAGACCCGTTAACTCCTTTGAAATTAATCATCAAGCCATTGGTTGGAGTTGACTGTGAAAATATTGTCCTGATAGAAAACATTGAAGATTTGACACTGGATTTGGATAAGATTTTTACTCCAGGCTCAAGAATAATCGTTCAGGAATATATTGAAGGAACTGACATTAGCGTAAGCCTGATTTGTGACGGCAAAAAGGCTGTTCCTATAAGCTTAAATGAACAGTATGTCCAACTTGAAAATGATGAGGGAGTTTATTTGGGCGGACAATTGCCTTTTGAAAGCAAATACGAAAAAGAAGCATTTGAAATTGCAAAAAAAGCTGTTGAAGCTATTGGAGGCATTAAAGGTTTTGTCGGCGTTGACATGTTAATCAATTGTGATGAAAAAGATGTTTATTCAGTTTATCTTCTGGAAATTAATTCCAGATTCACAACTCCTTATGTCGGTTTAAATAGGATTAGTGATTTAAATATTGGAAAAAGCATCATTGATGTGATTGACGGTGAAATTAACATTGATGATATAGATATTTCTCTGGACGGGAAAGTTGAATTTAAAAAATCTGAAGATGATTTGGTAATTAGGAGAATTTAATAATGAAAGTAGCAGGTTTTGATATTGGTGGTGCAAACACCGATTTGGCCGTCATTGACTTTGAAGACGGTGAAATAAAAAACATTGAAGTTGATTTTGCATATCTTCCGATGTGGAGCAATAATGATGATTTATCAAGAGTATTGGTTGAGCTGATTGAAAAAATTTGTCCTTTGGATGAAATCGATGCAGTGGGCATTTCAATGACAGCTGAGCTTGTTGATGCATATGACACTAAAAAGGATGGTGTTCTTGATGTAGTTGAAAAATGTGAAGATACATTTTCATGTCCTACAGCTTATGTCGGCGTTGATGGAATGATGTCTCTTGAAGAAATCCGCCAGACTCCACTTAATGCAGCTGCCGCAAACTGGATTGCAACAGCACAGATTGCAACTTTAATTTCTGACAATTGCATATTCATAGATACGGGAAGTACCACAACAGACATTATTCCGATTAAGGATGGAAAAGAATGTGCAATAGGCAAATCCGATTTCGACAGGTCAGCTACAGGTGAGCTGGTCTACACCGGAACATTAAGAACAAATCTTGCAAGCTTTCTGGATAAGGTTGAACTGAACGGAAAAGAATACAGGGTAGCCAGTGAACTGTTTGCCCAAACTGCTGACGTTTACACAGTTCTTGATTTAATCAAAGCAGAAGATTATGTCTGCGACACCTTTGACGGTGAAGGAAAATCAAAAATAGACTGTGCAAAAAGAATTGCCCGTGTTGTATGTGCTGATTTGGAAATGCTGCGTGAAGATGATATAGTTGAAATGTCAGATGCAGTGGGCATTTCAATGACAGCTGAGCTTGTTGATGCATATGACACTAAAAAGGATGGTGTTCTTGATGTAGTTGAAAAATGTGAAGATACATTTTCATGTCCTACAGCTTATGTCGGCGTTGATGGAATGATGTCTCTTGAAGAAATCCGCCAGACTCCACTTAATGCAGCTGCCGCAAACTGGATTGCAACAGCACAGATTGCAACTTTAATTTCTGACAATTGCATATTCATAGATACGGGAAGTACCACAACAGACATTATTCCGATTAAGGATGGAAAAGAATGTGCAATAGGCAAATCCGATTTCGACAGGTCAGCTACAGGTGAGCTGGTCTACACCGGAACATTAAGAACAAATCTTGCAAGCTTTCTGGATAAGGTTGAACTGAACGGAAAAGAATACAGGGTAGCCAGTGAACTGTTTGCCCAAACTGCTGACGTTTACACAGTTCTTGATTTAATCAAAGCAGAAGATTATGTCTGCGACACCTTTGACGGTGAAGGAAAATCAAAAATAGACTGTGCAAAAAGAATTGCCCGTGTTGTATGTGCTGATTTGGACATGCTGCGTGAAGATGATATAGTTGAAATGTCCGAGTTCATTCATCAAAAACAGATTGAACAGATTGCAGATGGCCTAAAACAGGTAGTTGAAACACAAAATCTGGATTTAATTGTTACAACAGGTCTTGGAAAAGATATTCTTGACAGGCCTGCAGCAGAACTTCTGGGTCTTGAAGTAAAATCAATGGACGATATCCTAACTGATGAAGAATGCGTTGTAGCGCCTGCTGTAGGAACTGCTGTGATGATGGAAAAATATCTGAACTAATACCATACATCTTTTAGTCCAAGCAGATAAGCTCCTCCGTTAGCTACTAGATGAATAGCTAATGTTAAAACTATTGCGATTACAATAAACAGTAAGTTAAGATGAACGAACTGAGCAACCAAAATCAATGCAAATATTAAAAAATCTAACTGATCGAGAATTGGTGCAGGTTTTCCTCTTCCAATTCCGAGTCTTCTTTTTAAGAAACTGCCTATTGCATCACCTAAAAGAGCACCGAAACCAAGCATAAATCCGATTATAATTCCGTTGTTGACATCGGTAATTATTGGAGTTATGATATACTGGCCTATTTCAGCTAAAATTAGTGGTGCAAGATATCCCTGAACCGCACCTGTTATAATTCCTATAATTGTACCTGCTATTATTCCTCTCCAGGTAACGCCGTCTCCAATCCAGCGGACACCATTTTTGTCACATTTTCCAAAATCAACAGGTGTACCTCCTCCGAAAGCAAGTGCTCCTCCGTTTGAAAAGTATGCCGGAAGTATGAAATACAAACTTGTAAGACAAGCAATAATGAATATGTTAAAATCAAATGCCATATATAATTTCTCCAATTAATATAATATTATGTATATTCTATATAATATACTTAATTAAGTCAAAAACAGAAACCAGATTAAAAAATATTTCCCGCATTATGTCAAAAAATAATATTCATCAAAATTTCAAATCACACTAGTTTTTAAAGTGACATTATATTATTTCCAATTAAGTATAAATAAGAAGTGTGATATAATTTAGATATTATATATATTACATTATGTAGTAATACTAATAATGATTTGTTATTGGTAAAAGGTGATTTGTTTGAAAATAAAAAATACTAAAAGTTTATGTCCGGAATGTGGCAAACCTCTTGACGCAGAAGTATATGATGAAGACGGCAAAATCTTTATCAAGAAAACCTGTGATGAACATGGGGAATTCATAAATACTTACTGGAGTGATGATGAATTATACAACCGTGTAGACGATTACACTCCAACAATTACTTCAGTTGAAAACCCTTGCGTTCCAGATGAAAGTGCTTGCCCAAGTAACTGCGGTTTATGTTCAAAACATGAAACTTCAACCGTTTTAGGATTGATTGACGTAACCAACCGATGTAATTTAAAATGCCCAGTGTGCTTCGCTAATGCAGCCGCTGCAGGATATATTTATGAACCTACTCAGGATGAAATCAGGCAGATGCTCAGAAACCTGAGAAACCTAAAACCTCATCCATGCCCTGCTATTCAATATGCCGGCGGAGAGCCTACAGTCAGAAAAGATATTGTAGAGCTTGTTAAAATGGCAAAAGAGGAAGGATTCACTCATGTTCAAATTGCTACTAACGGTATCAGACTGGCCAAAAGGGAAAACTTGGCTAAAGAACTGAAAGAAGCTGGATTAAATACTGTTTACCTTGCATTTGATGGTGTGACTCCAGAACCTTACATTTACAACAGGGGAAGAGACTTGCTTCAGGATAAAATCCAGGCTATTGAAAACTGTAGAAAAGTCGGATTAGGTGTTGTACTTGTTCCTACATTAGTTAAAGGAATCAATGATCATCAGGTCGGCGAAATTATCAAATTTGCCTTTGACCACAATGAAAACATTTACGGAGTCAACTTCCAGCCTGTTTCATTTGCAGGAAGAACACCTGCTGACCATGTAGAGGAGCAAAGGATAACCATTCCTGACTTTGTTAAGATTATTGAAGATGAAACTGACGGTGAGGTTCCAACCAGTGCGTTCTATCCTCCATCAAGTGTTGAACCGATTGCAGAGTTTATTTCATTGCTTGACGGTGAAGATTCAGCTAAAGTTACTTTAAACTGCCACCAGCACTGTGGAATTGCTACATATGTATTCAGGGACAAAACTGAAGGTCCTGGAAAAGACAAACTGATTCCGATTACTGACTTTATTGATGTCGATGATTTGTTTGAAAAGTTAAAAGAATATAATGAAAAACTTAAAGAGGGCAAATTTGGGTCCCGTAAAAGGGTACTTGCAGGTATTACAAAAAATCTTACTAAAATGGTTCACGCCAGCAGAACCCCTAAAAATCTCGATATTGTTAAAATTTTACTCAACGTTTTTGCTAAAAGGGATTACTCCTCTTTAGGAGACTTCTCTAAAGATGCTATGCTTATTTCATGTATGCACTTCATGGATCCGTTCAACTTTGACGAAGACAGGGTTAAAAAATGTGTTATTCATTATGCAACACCTGACGGCAGAATCATTCCGTTCTGTACAATGAACTCAATGTACCGTGAAAGTGTAGAGCAGAAATTCGCAAAACCTTTAAAACAAAAGAAATAACTTAAAACAAATCAAATCACCTAACTTAATTTTGTGTGCGGGGAATCAAATTCCCGACACTTCGTTTTTTTAATCAATTCAATTTTACAGTGATATTAATGGATATTATTAAAGGAAAAACATGGACTTTCGGGGAGAATATAGATACTGATGTCATTATTCCCGGAAGATATTTAAGAACATTCAATCCTCAGGATTTGGCAGACCATGTTCTTGAAGGTGAACGTCCTGACTTTACAAAAAACGTAAAAAAAGGTGATATCATTGTAGCTGATGAGAATTTCGGCTGCGGTTCATCAAGAGAACAGGCTCCTGTAGCTATTAAGACTGCTGGAGTAGATGCAATTATAGCCAAGTCCTTTGCAAGGATTTTCTATAGAAATGCAATCAATATAGGATTGCCTGTTATCGTATCTGATATTAAGGCTGAAGACGGTGACGTTATAAGTATTGATTTGTCAAAAGGAACTTTGGTAAATGAAACAAATGGCGAATCCACTACTTTCGAGCCATTTAAAGAATTCATGTTGAACATTTTGGAAGATGGTGGTTTAGTAAACCATTACTTGAACGACAAATAATTGGGGTATTGAAATGGATTGTCCGATTTGCGGTAGTGACGAAATAGAAATTTTAAACTCGAAACAGAAATCATCAAAGAAAAAGGTTACAGAAGAGTATTTGCTTAAATGTGAAGATTGCGGTCATGTTTTTAAGGATATCGTTTCCTATAAAAAACCTAGACCATACAGACTGATTATTTCAGAGCAGGACAAGTCTCACAAAACTACTATTGACCTTTCACCAAGTGATGAGCTTGAAACAGGCGATGTACTGCTTTCTGAATTAGGTCAGGTTGAAGTGACAAGCATTGAGATTAAGGATAAGCGTGTTGAAAGGGCAAATCTTGAAGAGGTAGATACCATCTGGGCATCTTCAATTGAAATTCCTGCACGTATAGGTTTTTCAGTGGATTTGCATGGTGAAGTTGACTCATATAAAGTTGATCTTGAAAGGGATTTTGAAATAGCTCCGGGAGATATTGTTAAAATCGATAAGCACATTGTTAAAGTTCACGTTATCAAGACTCAGGAAAGAAAGCTGACTTCCGGATTTGCAAAAGCAAACGTAATTAAAAGGGTTTATTCCAAACCTGTAAAGTTCAATAACTATGACTACGATTTAACTAAAGACATCTTCAAAAAACACAAAAGGAAAGACCATGAAAGTATATATTGAAACTTACGGATGCACATTCAATCAGGCTGATTCACAAATCATTGCAGGGGTTTTAGAGGAAAATGAAATCGATATGGTCGACAGTATCGAGGAAGCCGATGTAATTATTATAAATACCTGCTATGTAAAATTGCCGACTGAAAATAAAGTGGTATACAAAATCCAAAAGCTCCAGGAGGAATTTCCCGACAAAAAGATTATTGTCGGCGGATGTATGGTAGAAATAGATCCGGAAAAACTGGAAAAGATTGGTCCGAACTGTTCTTGGATTGGACCTCATCAGCTCAACAAGGCTGCTGAAGTTGTCAATGCAAGTTACTGCGGTGAAATTATGAGGGCATCCGGTTTTTCAAAGGAAAGTAAAGTCGGTGTTCCTAAATCATCTGATGACAGTCTGATTCACATTATTCAAATCTGTGAAGGCTGTTTAGGTGCATGTACATTCTGCTGTACTCGTTTTGCACGTGGGCCATTGAACAGCTATCCGATTGCAGATATTGTTGAGGAGGCTCGTCAGGCTATTGAAAATGGGGCATGTGAAATTCAGCTTACTGCACAGGATACTGCAGCATTCGGCCGTGACAGCGGTGAAAAACTATCTGATTTAATCAAAGAAGTGGCTAATTTAGAAGGAGATTTCCGTGTACGTGTTGGAATGATGCACCCTAAAAACATTTTAAACGATGTTGATGAAATAATCGATGCAGTTAAACATCCGAAGGTATATAATTTCATTCATTTACCTGTGCAAACTGGAAGTGACAAGGTTTTATCGGAGATGAGAAGAGGCCATACAATTGACCAGTACAGAGATATTTTATCAAAATTCAAAAAGGAAATTCCGGATATTACTCTTGCTGTAGATATTATTGTAGGCTATCCGACCGAAACTGATGAGGACTTTGACATGACAGTCAAACTGCTTGAAGAAATCAAGCCAAGTCTGATACATCTGTCAAAATACCAGCACCGGAAAGGTGCAATTTCATCTTCCCTTGAAGAAATTCCTAGGGATGTCATGAAGAAAAGATCAAAATTTTTATCTGAAATCAAATCTGAAATAACTGCTGAAGAAAATGAACATTTAGTTGGAACAACTCAAAATGTTCTTGTTGTTGAAAAAGGTTCAAAAGGCGGATTTATAGCTAAAACTGATTCATATATTCCTGTAATTGTTGATGATGTTGAGTTAGGATCTTTTGTTGATGTCAAAATAACTGATGCAACAGCAACTTATCTTTTAAGCGAGTTATTGAAAGATTAATTTTTTATTATATATTTTTTCTTATTTTCATATTTTCAGCTAATTTTTAACCTTTAATTTTATATAATGTTACTATTTTTTATTGGATTACAAAAGCATATATGATTAGTTGATATGCTATAATATAAGCGATTTTTATTCATTTTTACCGATACCTTTATATATCATTTTATACTATCTTTTAATTGGAGGTGAAATAATGAGTGAATTACCAATCGCACCAGTCGGTCGTATCTTAAAAAATGCTGGCGCACAAAGAATTAGTGA
>AUXO011144000.1_pt1 | contig 10007 bp, 13 predicted proteins | sample 768731 | NCBI WGS metagenome assembly AUXO01 (sample SAMN02715735, study PRJNA202380) | gut metagenome | biome: sheep rumen | host: Ovis aries | place: New Zealand: Palmerston North | reverse complement strand
TTAGAGACTAAAACTCGTAAGCAACTTGCTATTGTTGATGTAGAACAATCTGAGAGTCATTCTGTTTTGTCTGACTTAATCAATCATATGGTGGACGAGCAGGTTGGTAATTGCTCTGCTGCGTATGCAGATAAGATAGCTCAATTAGAAACTCAGATTGGCGAATTAAATGCTACCATTAAAGAACTGACTGAGTTTAAGACACAGAAGTTGGCAGACGAGCGTGCATCTGCGGAGACGGCATTGTTTGATCGTTTTGATGAACAACTGCAACGGTGTGATGCGTATACCGAATTAAAGCAACATGCAGCTGAGTATTCGCTCTCTGAATTAGAGACTCAGTGTTATGTATTAGTAGCAAAGAAAGCTATGATGTTTTCAAAGGCACCTGTGTCTCGTAGAATACCCGTCGAGGGTGTTACAAATACGTCGGTAGATGCTTATGGTGGTTTACTGAACGATAAAAAACAAATTTAAGATGGAGGTAATATAATGGCTAATTGTGTAGTTCGTACCGATCTTATGAGCGGTATTACAGATGCTTCTTGCCTTGAGCATGGTCGTTTCTATGGCTCTGACGGTAAGTTCGCAGAGATTCAAAATGGTTCGATTGTACAGGTAGGTGCTTTAGAGGAAAATGAGCGTGAGTCTCATAAATACACCGACGTTGCCGATGGTGCGACTTTAACGGATGTAGTGCTTATTGCTGAACCGGAGATGGGTAAGACTTATAGAAATCATGTTGATCTGACTGAGTATATCAACGAGGCAGGCAAGTGTATCCGTGGTTATCGTCTGCACGCTTTTGATGAGTTTTCTGTAACCGCAGATGGTTTTAAGGACGCAACGGCAGCAAAGGTTGGTGCCTTTGTGTCGGTTGCTAAGAATGAGCACATTCTGACTGTTGGTGCTTCTAAGCCGTCCTCTGGTCTGTACATTGGTAAGATTGAGCATGTAGAGACTCGCGGAACTCTGACGTTCTATAACATCGCTGTTTACGCAAAGTAATTATAAGAGGAGGTTTTAATAATAATGGCTAATACTAACGAGATCGTAAGACTGGCTCTTGATAGCCGTCATGGTCGTGGTGATGCGACACATTATTCTGCGCATGACGTGCAAGACTCCCTGCGTTCTGCTCTGATTGACCTGAATGGTGGTTCTACGAAGTTGAATGCAAAGGCTATCCGCAATGGCAATGCTAATGAGATGTTTTCTGTTGCCGAAGAGGTTATCCAGCATGAGTTAAATGATTATTGGACGAACAACGAGATTGTTAATCGTGTTGTTGAGCATCGCAATGCAGCTCTTGGCGATGACCTTGAGTTCTATGTACCGGACAATTCTCTGTTCGCAGTTGCTACTATTTCTGAGGGTAACACTGGTATTCGTCGCCAGCGTTTTACGAATGGCCAGTACGTTAATGTTCCGGTTGAACTGCGCGGTATTAAGATTTATGAGGATATGATTCGCGTACTGTCTGGCCGTGTTGATTTTAATGATATGATTGACAGAGCTATTGCATCTATGGCAAAGGACGGTTACGACCGCGCTATGAGTGCATGGGCTAAGATTTCTGCTACCGAGCTTGGCGACACTTATGTTCCGACCGTAACTGGCACATACGACGAGGACACTCTTCTGCGCCTGGTTGATGACGTCGAGGCTGAAACCGGTAAGAAGGCTGTTATTTACGGCACGAAGCGTGCTCTGCGCACCATTGCTCCGTCCGTTGAGATGGCAGCATCGTCTGCGAAGGAAGACCTGTATCAGATGGGTTACTTTGGTAAGTTCTATGGCACCGATTGTGTTGCTATGCAGCAGGCGCACAAGACCAATTCGACCGAAATGGTTCTTGATGACAAGACCTTGTTTGTTATGGCAGCAGATGACAAGCCGATCAAGCACGTTACTTATGGTGAAGGACTCATCCTGCAAAAGGATGCTATCGAGAATGCTGATCTTACCTACGAGTGGCTTTACACTGAACGCGATGGTTTTGGTGTTGTTGTCAGCGACGTATTTGGTAAGTACACGTTTGCGAACTAATTTTATTTTTCCGTAGATTAAACGGGATTATTTTTTGAATGAAAGGATTTAATATGGCAGAAACAAATACGAAGACTCGTAAAACGCAATCTGCAAAGGACAGCACCGAAAAAGCTACACGGAAACCGAGACACACCGCTCAACGTAGACAACAGATTAGTATTCCGCTTGATACTCAAATTTGCTGTGTGAGTGGTGTAGTTGGTAAGTTGATTTACGAAAGTAAACTGTTGCAAGGGCGTGTTTATGAATGGTCTGGATATGGCGATGAGCAGTATTTAGATTTAGCAGAATTACAGTCGATGCGTAATGCGTATCCGGCATTCTTTACTCAAAACTGGATTTTAATTGACGATGAGGAAGTATTAAAGTTTTTGCGTATTGCGTCTTATTATCCGCACATTCGTTCGATTGAAGATATTGAGGACGTGTTTGACGCTACGCCGAATGTAATTCGGGCAAGAGTATCGCCCTGTGGCAACACTCTGAAACACACAATTGCTTCTTTGGCACGCAAAAAATTGGCTAGTGGTGAGTTGGATTCTAATGCCGCCATTACAGCTCTTGAGGAATCGACCGGTGTAAGTATCCGAAATACGGCATTGGGGTGAGTATGTGGCTACCAGTTATACAACTATCATTGAGAGATTTCTTCCGACTGTGAAGGAATACTTATATGCTGATATTGATGAGGATGAACTCTACGAGTTAGTATGCCCTTATATTATAAGTGCTGCAACTCAATTCAACGATGCTTGCATTGTAGACCTTAATGATAGAGATGACGAAGCAAGAGAGTTCGTGAATGATTTATCTGACGAGGAAATTGATATTTTAGTTGATTTGATGCGTGTTGAGTGGCTTAAACATAAATTATATAATTCCGAGTTGTTGCGTAATGGTATGAGCACAAAGGATTATACTGTGTTCTCCCCCGCTAATCTGCAAAATCAAATTCGCATAACATATCAAGATGCACGCGAAGAAGCAAGAATGCGTTTATATCAATACTCATACACTCACCCCCTCTCTAATAAACTGGGGGGAGTGACATGAAATTAACATTTTCTTCGTCCGATGACCGAGCGTATGTACAAAGGTTGATTGGTAAAATTTATAAAATTTTGCCGATTTGTGAAACTAACCCGTCTACAAAGCAGGCTTATATTGAATCGTTAATGCGTGAATTACACGGTAGTTTATATACTATTTCAAATGCGTATTATCGTGTTCAATGTATTACAGTCTTGAACACTCTCATGTATTTAAGTGTTGCAGATTACGATGCAGACATTTATCGAAGTGAGGTATTTAAGTGTCTCCATATCATTGAGTCTATCGGAGATGAGCTGAATGAATCTTAACACGTACCAGAAGATGCTGACTCATGATGGCGCGACACGTAGAGAAAGGGCAGTTAATAAAATTCATCGTGATATTTACGATCTTGCTGTTGACAATCCTGCATATCACAAAGTTCTCATCAACGGAGAAGAAAGATATGCGACTATTGTTTCATCTCTTGATCCGCATATTAAGAAGATTACTGCTATGCCGGGAGAGAGATTATCGGTAGGAAATCATGTGCGCTATTGCGATCATGATTATTGGATTACAGCTTGTAGTGCAGATGATGGTATTTACGCATTTGGTGAAATGGTTTTGTGCAATGAGGTTGTTCGGTTCATTTCCCCTCTTGACCATAAAACAATCTTAGAATATCCGACGTTGGTTACGAATACTACGAAGTTTAACACAGGTGAAACTCCTAATAAACGCTTGACTCTTCCGAGTGGTCAGTTTTCAATGCTGTTGCCGATCAACGAGCACACACTGTTGGTGGATAATAATTTCCGTTTCTTAATTGATAAAAGAAAGGATTACCCGTCTGCTTATCGCGTGACTTATGTTGACCCGGAAACATACGGCTATGATGATGGCTTGTTGAGTTTGATTTTGTTGCAGTGCGAATTAAACCGCGGCACTGACAACATCGACCTTATGATTGCAGACTATTGGAATCAAAAGGTAGATGACCCCCCTGCTCCTAAGATTTCACTGGATACTACTAAACCGACTATGCGTATAGGTTTGTCAAAGACGTTTACGCCGATTTTAGAGGGAGATATTTTAACCCCGTTGTTATTTACTGTGACTATGATGGATGAGATTGCTCCGTATGTATCTTACGAAAAATCTGATACATCTATTACATTCACTGTACAAAACGATATGCGGTTGGTTGGCAATGTAGTGAATTTATCTATCACTGATGCAGATGGATATAACCAATACAAGACATCAATTCAGATCCGAGGGGTGGTTTAATGGCTGGTTTGCATAGTAGCGTTATTCGCTATAAAAACAACGCAATTGCCGCGATCTTAAATGACCCTGAGATTGTTGCCGCATTAGAACCTGAGACAGATTCAATCGAGGATTTAATTGAACGCAACGTTTTTCCGTATTTTCGTGTGCCGAGGACGGACACTGAAACGCTTACATATATCACCGTATGTATTGATTTGCCAGAAGAATATCATCCCCAAAATTTAATGCGTGATCTTATCTTGAAAATTTGTATTATTGTACATCAAGACGAGATGCACACAGACTTTGGTGCCACAAGATTAGATTATATTGCTGCGCAATTGGACGATATTTTTCTTGACAATCCAGAATATGGTTATGGACGTTTGCGTTTATTATCCAGTATTGAAAGTAGTCTGGATCAATTTCATCGTTATCGTGAGATTATGTATGTGACGAACGAGTCTCAGGTGAAGTGCTAATGGACGAGCACCGTCAATTATTTATTGATAAATTACAATACTATCGCGGCAACGATGTAAAAATTGATGATCTTATATTGCGCTGTCCGACTTTGGGCGAAGTATGTGATTATGGCGATAATAGGTTTTTATCTATGGCGCACCATTTTTGCGCTATCCCCACAGATTATATGGATGAGTTGGACGCTGCCGGCATTCGTTATGAGGATTTAGATGAGTATGAATTTTTTATTACTAATATCTTCCCCTCTTTGGCAGACATGAATATTGGCATATTATTCCCGAACTTAAATATAACACAAATGCAATTAGCTGAAAATACGGAAACCAAAGAAATCCTACAGGTTGATTGGAGCACAGGGTTTCAATTCAATAAAGAAACGTACAACAAACTAATTCCGACGTTGCGTAATATTTTTGGTTTTGAATATGCACCTAAGATAGCAGGCACCGCGTTGACGAGAGAGAAAATGATAGAAGCTGCCCGTCAACAAAAATTGATGGCCAAAAACAAGAGTCATGAATCGTTTTTGTTACCACTTATCTCAGCCTTAATAAATACGGCTGAGTTCAAATATAACCATCGAGAAGTATGGGATATGCCGTTTTTTGCATTTATGGACTCTGTTCGTAGAATTCAAGCGGTCAAGGTAGCCCATGAAATGTCTACTGGTGGTTACTTCGGATTGAAATTATCCGAAGTGAAAGAATACTTAGATTGGATGCGTGATTTGTGACGCATCTATTTTTTATGTTTGGAGGTTATTAAATAATGGCTACTTTTTATAAAGACGACATTATTATCAATATGATGCTGTCTGCCACGATGTTCAGTAAGTCTACCAACGAGGTTCTGTTCTCTGCGACGATGTTGGAAGAGCCGAGCCTTGAACTTGGCGGCGAGAAGGCATACGTTACCGATAACTATGGCATGAACATTGCTGCATTCAATAGACAGAAGACTTGTACATTCTCTGCAACCAACTCTCTGTTTTCTCTTGGTATGTTAGCAAACCAGTTTGGTGCAACGCCGCAGACGGGTTCTGACATTCTGATTCCGGCTCGTGAAATCTTGAAGGTTGCAAGTGGCAATACTGTCAGTTTGAAGCACGCGCCGCGTACCGGTTCTGTTTCTATTGATGTTCTGGACGATAGTCGTTCGTCTATTGGCGTTCGTCTGACTGAATCTGCTACTGGCTCTGGTGTTGCTGTTCAGGACAAGAAGGTTACTATTACGTCTGATGATGTAAAGGCAGGCACTCTGGTTGCTGTTCATTACACTTATGCAGGCGATGCAGTTCGTATTGCCAACAAGACCGATAGCTTTACCGCTGCTGGCGAGTTCCGCATTGAAATTCTGTTCTGCGATAAGTGCGATCAGATGACTCAGTATTATGGTTTCTTAGTATTCCCGAATGCTGCCCTTGACAACAATGCTACCATCAACTTAACTTCTGATGGCAAGCACGCATTCTCTGTCGAGGCACTTGTTGACTATTGCTCTGAGGGTCAGGAGCTTTGCTACGTTGTAGTTCCGGACAGCAAGTAATATGACTACGCGCATCTGTAAAATTTGCGGGAAAAAATATAAAGTATGTCCCTCATGTGAAGAAGTGCGAACTTTTGCACCGTGGCGCACGCTAGTTTGTTCGGTCGAGCATTATCAAGTGTTTACAATATTGTCTGAGCATATTTGTACTAAAGATTCAAAACAGGCCGCGCAATCGCTGCATAGACTGCATCTCACTAAAGATGAGATGATAAAGTTTACGCCAGCGGTTCAGAAATCAATTACTGATATTTATGCGGCTGCTAAAAGCGAAGCGAAAAAGTGATGACAATTAAAACATGTGAAGTATGTGGGACAAAGTATGAAGTGTGTGATACATGCCCGAAGGAAATTGTTTTCTTTTGGAAAAATTATGTTTGTAGCCCCGAATGCTTTATGATATATGCTCGTCAGCATTTGAATTAAGGATAAAGGGGGAACGTAATGTTTCCCCTTTTTTCAGCGAATTTAAGGAGTGAATTTGGTGCCATCGAAATTTAACGTGTCTTCTGATGTTAGCAAACGTACATATGATGGCATCGTATACGATTCAGCCGTCGAGATGAAGTTTATGCGGGATTATTTGAAACCCAAATTAGAATCAGGTGAATTGGTATCTGTTGAAAGACAAGTTAAGTATGTCTTACAACCCGCTTTCCGCCGTGAGGATAAATTAGTTAGAGCTATAAATTATGTCGCTGATTTTGTAATCACATACCAAGATGGTCATGTGTCAGTAATTGATATCAAGGGTATGGCAGATGCAACAGCATTATTAAAACGTAAGTTGTTTTGGTATACGTTTCCAGATGTAGATTATCAATGGATTTCGTATTCTAAAACAGACGGCGGTTGGATATCTTACGATACTCTCATACAAAAGCGCAAAGAGCGCAGACTAGAACGAAAGAAAAGGATGGAACATAAATGATCGAAACAAGTAAGTTGATGGAAGTATTGCCTGTTGACGATGTATATACTACAGAACGTGCATCAGTAAATATACAAGGTCGTACCTTAGAGTTTGAGGTTGCAAAGTTGTTACCTATCTCTTCGGTCAACGATATATACGAAGATGTCTTATCTATGTGGTACGACAGCGAAGGTGGCTTTCGTTTTGTTATGGCAGAATATCTTTGGAGATATGTGATTATTCACGCTTACACGGATATTGATTTGCCGGAGAGTCTTGATGATGCTTATGCGTATTGTTACAGCGAGATATGGGATGCTGTGATTGATATTGTATCAGCAGATCAGTTGTTAGATTTACGCGCAGCATTAGATGCTGTAGTTGAGCAACGCGAATATCGTCAGCGGTCGAAACAACATATTACAGAGATTATGGACGATATCAACATGATTTCTCAAGCAATGTTGAATGTTGACAATCTGCCGGAATGGTTGGCAGATAATTTAAGCGAAGACAAACATCCCTTAATTAAGGGCTGATAGTTGTGCTTGTAACATGGGGAGAGGTCGAAAGACGCGCAAAAGCCGCCATAAAAACGTCAATTACAAATACTACAAAGTTCGCACAAAAGGCTGCTATAAGATCATATGTCACCATGAAGCCAAGTTCTATTACTCATCATCAATTAGTTAGCCGTGCTGGATACTCTATGGCGGTATCTTCTACTGGTTTAGGATATATTGGCACAGTTATTCCTACAGCATCTCCGCATCAATCAATTGTTAATCCAGCCAAATATAAGGTTATTCCGGGAAGTTTAGCTTACTTGTATGAATATGGGCATCGTTATAATTTAAGAACTCGTACTAAAGACCCTGCTTTTCCAGTTATTGCCAAAGTGCAAGCAGACGCAAATAATGAATTAAGAAAAGAGTTACTTACAAATTTCGCAGCAAAAGGATTCCGCTTATAAGAGTGTGGGGTGATCGCGGATGGATGATAAATTACAAGTCAAAGTAGGCGTTGCCCTAGACCCTGCAAGCAAGCAGAAAGTATTAAGTGAACTTAAAACTCTAAAACCTAAAAACAAAATTAAAGTTCTTGTTGACGCTGATACTAAACCTGCGTCAAAAAAAATTCAGAAACTCATTAACAAATACGCCAAAAAGAAACTTACACTTAATGTTGATGCAAAAATTGGTGGAACGAATACTTCTAGGAGTTCGGCTGCTCTCAATAAGGTGCTTGTAGGACAAGCGCAACAAACAAAAAAGAAACTTGAAAAAACTTTTCAAGGGGTTAAATTTAATACATCATTCACTGATATTGGTGCAGAACGCAAACGCCTTGAACAAAAATTACAAGCAGCGGGTAAATCAGCCAAGGTTGGTGCCGGTTATAATGTCAAGAGAGACACTGATGGTAATATTACTCGTTTTGCTTTTGGTATTAAAAATGTAGGCGCTGAAGCTGAGTCGTCTCAGAAATCGGTTGCAAAATTATTTTATACCCTTAAAGAAATAGACGGACAAAAGATGTTCGTTTTAGACAGCAGTTCATTAGGTTCTCTCCCTACTTTTACGAAACAAATTGATAACTATGAACAAAAACTCAAAAACCTAAAAGCATTGTGGGGAAAGGAAGGAACTCTTTCTTCTACTCTTCCAGGTGGGCTACAACAAACTGCTATTAGTGAGTTAAGTCAATTAGAAAGCATATTACAAAAGGTTCGTGGGCAAGCAGTTGTTACGGGCGAAGATGTGGCGCGTGTTGGGGCTGCGTTTACGAGGTTTGATAAACAACCCGCTTTGTGGAAAAAACAGTTGACCCCAGATTCAAAATCACGGATGTCATTAGAGCAGTACAATAAACAGATAGATACTCTCTATAACAAAATGCGTCGCTTTCAAGCAGATAATCCTAAAACAAAACAAATGAGTGGGTTTTCTGGCCTATTACAAGAATTAGGTCAATTAGATCGAAACAAGGTTGACGTCAATGGGTTAAATGACCTTAAAAGTAGATATGAAGGATTAGTTACTTCTGCTCACGAAATGGGTCTTGCTGGACAATCCGCTTTTAGTGCTTTAGTAGGCAAAGCTAAAGAACTTGGTCTTTATTTAAGTACCAGTATCATGTTTACCCATGTTATAGATGGGTTTAAGATGATGGTATCTAATGTAGTTGAATTAGATACTGCATTAACAGAACTTAAAAAGACTACGAATGGTTCACAACAGGATTATGCAAACTTCATTCAAGGAGCTGCAAATACCGCACAAGCTGTTGGTGCCAAAATCTCTGATGTTGTACAATCTGCGGCTGAATGGTCACGTTCTGGTTATGGGCTGCAAGAATCAGGTGACTTAGCGAAGGCAGCCAACATGTACATGAATGTCTCGGAGTATGACAATATCACTGATGCAACCCAATCTATGATTTCTTCTATGAAAGCATATGGTTATGAAGCATCGAATGTTATGACTCTGTTAGACAAGTTCAATGCTGTCGGCAATACTACTGCAACCAGTTCGAGCGGTTTAGGCGATGCTTTACTGCGAAGCGCAAGCGCATTAGCAACAGCAGGAAATACTATTGACCAATCGTTAGGTTTGGTCGTAGCCGCCAACGAAACGGTGCAAAACCCGGAAAAAGTTGGTAACGGATTAAAGACTATTTCTTTGCGTATTCGCAATACGAAGGG
>AUXO013310743.1_pt1 | contig 10008 bp, 9 predicted proteins | sample 768731 | NCBI WGS metagenome assembly AUXO01 (sample SAMN02715735, study PRJNA202380) | gut metagenome | biome: sheep rumen | host: Ovis aries | place: New Zealand: Palmerston North | reverse complement strand
AGCAATTTTCCAATCCGGAAAGCAGTTCTTCACGACTGATATGCTCGCCTTTTTCCTCAACTCTCGCCTTCATCAAAGCGATGTCCTGCCAATTCAGATATCTAAGTTCAGCCGTTAGTCTTTCTTTCTCTCCAGATGCCCATTCGTATTCAATCCAAATAGGGGCGCAGTCCATCCCAAGTGAATTGTCGAGAACGCGCTTGATTTCAGCTTTTATACGCTCAAAAAAAAGAATTGAGCTCGATGTCCTCTCAGCACCGAACATCATCATCCTAACCGTCTCCTGTTCTCTCTCTGTTAACATTACCGTATAAATCTGCTCTCCAGCATATATGGGCTCTTTAGGGTGCGAAAGCCCAATTCCCGACTCATAAGGATTTGTCAAGTAACGAATGTGTAGTTTTAAAGGACATGTCCTCAATGGGGTCATTAAATAATCCACTACAGTTTTCCAGTCTGAAAACTTCTCCGAACCGAACTGAATCCATTCGCCTTTGAACTCGCTGGTGCCATTTTTGCCTCGGTCGTCAATCAGATAGTCGCCCTCTACAAGGTCTTTTCTATGAGTGATGATCATCCGTTTATGGAACACGTCATCGAAATATTTGGTTACCCACGTCACTTTGTCAGACCATGCCGACGGGTTCTTCCAAGGAGCAGTGGAGAGGATAAATACGTCATACTCCTCTGCCAGTGTACGAACGGCCTCAATAGCTCCTGGCATAGGATCCATTTTCCCGAATAACCCCGGGATCTCATCCAACCGATCCTTGTCGCCAGACCACCTTGCCCTGTACTGATTCTTGGTTTCTTCATCAATCTTGTCAAGCCCAGATTGAAAATTAACCAACACATTGTCCATGTCAAAAAATAGTCGCTTCTTCATAATGCTATTTCCTAATTCCGTGCTTCAACTCGTTTCATTATAGATTCCATTTGTGTCGGAATGTCAATCCAGACCTATATTTTCCGCAAACAGTGACAGAATGTTGTGATGCATCTGGAAACAAGAGTATATCTGCTCTACAACCACTTTTTCTCATTATCACACCGCCATCGACGTGCCAATATATCGAGTCCACTTCTGATGAAGATATCTGAAAGGTAGGCAAATTGTCTGTATGACTTGCAACAATAGGCGATGGCTGCATGACAGAAGAAAAGAAATCGCTCATCTCTCTCTCTATTTCGTAAAAACGAGAACATAACACTCTTCTTCCATTCTCGTCTATATCCGTGTGAAGTGTATGTTTGTCTGGCAGTCTATAGCTTTTCAAGGTCGATCTTTTTTCACCAAGATACTCAGTTATCTTTTCTGACCCATACATTGTAGGAAATAGCAGCCAATTCAGAAATAAACTTTCAAAAGGATGCCCTTCCCCGTATGGAACCACAGGGTCGCCAGTACTATGAAAAGATATTATCGATGAAGAAGCATTGTCGAGGATAGCCAATTTATTGATCGCTCCCCACATATTTCCAACAGCGCGAATCTTATAAGAATCATTTAACTCTGGATTCACAGCCTTGATACTACCTTCTTCTTGGGCTTCAGAAGGAATATCCCCGTCTCTTAAAAACGCCACATTCAAAGCCGTGATCCCACCAGCACTTGTACCTGCCACAAACACACGATTTGGATCAACAAAATAATTTTCCTTGTTATGGACGATATAACGAATAGCTGCATCGACATCCTGTACAGCGTAGAAACCAGCTTGCTTAACAGACACTAAGTTCTTATTGAATCCCAAACGGTAATTTACAGAGGCCACAACATAGCCCATACTCGCAAAATCGTGTGCCCACTCAGGGAATCCCAAGTCTGTTTTATCCCCATTGAAGAAAGCACCACCATGAATCAACACTAATAGTGGACGAAAGCCCTCCTTTTTGTCATTTGGAAGATAGATATCCATTGTCAAATCTATTTCCTTCTTTCCTTGCTCTAGTTCTATCTTCTTTGCGTCGAATATCTCTTGATAAGTACCCCCAGAATCTGGATAAGAAGCCCAATACCCTTGAGCTCTTCCATAAACAATATCTTTCTTCAAAGAGACGCTATAAATACTATCCAAATAAGTCCATGTTTCCGAATAATCCTTAAACTCAGGCTCTTCGTAACAACTATAACTAATAATAGGAGTCTCTTTACCAGTTTCATCAACTAAGGCGAATTCCTTCCCGATTTTCAACTCAATTAGACGTTTCTTAGCAATCAATCGCCCTATGGACGGATAATATACGCCCTTCCATTTGTCATCAGATGGTCGGTCAAACAGAACGAATCCTTCTCCCTCGGTAGTAGTAACACAATATAATGACCCAGGAATAAAATCTACTTCTCTCTTCACACACCCAATTATCAAACAAGAAGCTAAAACTGTCAATATGAAAAGCCTCATTCTCACTTTATTAGTGGTTTGTCAAGAAATGAAAAATGAGTCCTTGTATGAATAACATTGCCGTTTTCATCAGGCCCGAAAGTTCCCTCTATGGAGATACGGGCTGTTGACCTGAATGCCACATGTTTACCACACAAATGCACTCGGTATTCACCTAAAGACTTCTTTGCCATACCTCCATTAATTACAATTGGGACAGATAACGACACTTTATCAGCAGACTCTATGTTCCATGAATTTAATTCATTTTCACATAGCTGTCTTACTTGTGATTGGAAGAACGTATCAAAGTCTGACTCAGTGATATTATCCATCAATGGAGCAAGTAAACGTTTCCGTTCTCTTTCGTATAATGTTTTCCATGTTTTTCCAACACCGTTATATTTGCTATATGACAATTCATAATTTAATTCTTTTCCTTGCTTAATGAATTCCGCATAAGAATTGAATGTATTAGAGAAAAAAGAATCCATTCTCCTATATTGGTCTCTAATCTCAGAAACTTCAGCTATCCTAGCTTTTGTGTTACGATAAAAATAATCTATATATTCTTGCGCTGTAGACTCGCCATCCTTAGGAATAGAGTACTCCGTCTCACACAATAATTCATACTCCGCCAGAGGATCACGCTGTTCGCATGAACACAAAAGAAACACAAACAGCATGAATAAGAAACTATGCTTCTTAATAATTTTAGGGCAAACGACAACACTCATACACATTTTCAAATATCTCAAATATTAATTAGATATTCCGTAGATATTTTCTCCATTTTCACTTTTCTTACATAGAAAATACAATAAGATAAAAGCACCAACATAAGGAATAAAAACTATGCAATACAACCATCCACTTTTCCCTATATCGTGCAGTCTGCGGACAGTTACAGCCAAGGCAGGCAAGAATACTATTAACGAATAAACGATAGTTAAGCATAAAAAGATCAGGCTGATACTTTCTTGGTTTATAGCTAATGCAATGCCAAATAAAATTGTTGATATTATACAATTAAAAAGACAGAAAAACCAATATTCGCTTCTTGATGCTCGTCCACTAAAAGTTGCATATTTTCTAAAACACGTTTTCACTGCCCATAAGAACCCTTTTTCTTCTTTCGCAGCAATGGGAGAGATAAAAGAACTTGATATAGGCTTTTCACTTGTAAAGTTGGGAGAAAGGGGTTGTCCCCCATCATCTGTAATTTTTCTTTTAGGGGGATCACTCAGCAATATACCATCATTGGGAGTTGGATTAATTACTGTACTCTCTTGCTTTTCAACAACAATTTCAGGTTGTTTTGCTCCACATTTCTTGCAAAACTTTGCTTTGTCATTTTCGATAATATTTCCGCAATTAGGACATTTTTTCATTTTACTGGATATTTATTGTTATAACATTCTTTGTTTCGTCCACATTATTCATATCTACTTGATATGTCTGTGGAGATTTCCCTTGTTGGAAAACCACTACAGAGCAAGTACCTGATTCGGCAATTCCCGTAGTCTGGGATTCTTTATAATAAACTAACTTTACGTTGTAATTACCTTTGGGCGGATTCTCCCAAAAAATATTTTCTGCAGAGCCGTTGCCTCCATTCCTATTATCCACATCAAGAAAGCCTCCAGTGGAAGTGTCCTTGGATTCTTTGTAATAGATTGTCTTTCCGTTAGGCTGTGTTACATGTAAATCAATGTCGCCTTGGAAATTCCATAACAAGGTGATTTTTAGATTACCCGATTGCCCAGTATGTTGAGCTTGCTCAACGACGCTTGCGGAATCAACGGGTTCTCCACCGATCATTGCGGTGTCAACGGACTCTTCGATTCTTCTCTGAGAGTTGTCGTTGTGTTTACAACCTCTACAGTTCGAAAGCAGAAGCAATATTATTAAAATTGGATAAATGACTCCAAGTATTGTTTTTAATTGTTTCATAATGCATTAAGTTTAAATGGACTCGGAGAGGGTCCTCAAAATTTCATCATAATCAACATCCGTTAAGCCACCACCTGTAGTAACATCATGTCTTGTCGCGTTTTCCCAATTGGTCTCTATAGCAGTCCAAGTCGGATGCAATGGGGCAAACAATATCAATCTTTTACTATTTCTTTGCAGCTTTGTGTTCCATAAAGTGGAAAGTTCATCAAAGTTCGTTGCCTCAGGAATTCTTCCCGATAATGGATGCGAAGCGACATCAGTCCACAATATGATTACTTTACGAATGTCAGTATTAGTGCTCCAATTTGAGAGAAGAGCTAAAGAAATTGCGTCATACGCTCTTTCTGGCTCGTCACCACCTCCATAGTCTTTAAGATTTGAGACAAAAGATTTAAAATCATTTTCTTGCTCCGGCATTCTAAAGAATTCAGATGACTCAAATGGCTTGTCGTCACAAAAATCACGAAAGGCAATTACTTTTATCCTCATAGAAAGAATTTCTTTTCCTTGTGATTCGCATTTCTTTTTCATGTCAGGATAGAAGTTCAAAGCATTGTTCTTAATAGTGCCTATAAGACTGCTCATACTGCTTGTACAATCAATACACATTACTACTTCGGCATTAAATTTCTCTTTAATGACCACAGACCTATGTGTATTATCATCACACCTCTTCAAACTTAGCAGTAGAAGAATAGTGATAATGATGTAAGTTAACACCAATATGACTTTCAGTCCTTTCATAACGTATTATCTTAAAAACACTCGATAGAAGATGTCAATTGCTAACTGTAAAAACAAAAATACAGGAACACAGATTAAGAACTTCTTATGAAGAGTTTTGTGCTTAAAAAATATCATAGCACACAATGCTCCAAAAGCACCGCCTAAAAATGCGAAAATGAGTAGTATCATTTCTGGCACCCTTGTTTTTTGTACATATGCCAAATGCTTATCCCACGCAAATAGAGCAAAGGTTATTAAACTCATTACATATAGTATAAATAAATCTGGATAAATCATATGTATACGTATTAATTAGTAAATAGATTCGAACATCCCTTGGCAAAAACCTTCAAAGAATGGCCATAATAGCCATAATGATGCAATGGCTATAAGACAGGCAAGTATTTCAAGGAGGATCTTCCACCATGTAGATTTTGTCTCTGATTCTTTCTCCTGTAACAGATATTCGTATTCATCTTCCTCCAAAGTAAAGGGTATTGGAGGGTATTGCTCAGAATTTGACCATCCAATAATGTGCACTGTCATGGGAGAGTTAACATCAAAGATGCCCTCTTTAAAGAACGTGTCCCCATCGGCATTAAGTTGAGTCTTTAATTCTGGCTTGCCTTCTTGTCGAAATATGACGTTACTGCATACAACGGGATTACCCTTTAAATCACGGAACATGACCTTAATATCTTTGGTTTCCTCTTTTTCCTCTTCTGGTATTATGAAAACATACTCTTTTTGTTCTTTATCGAGAGTATAATCAGCCACATTATCCAAATTGTTTTTGTCTATGACTTTCATTGTCTTTCCATCTTCAAAATCAGACAGTGCAACAATACCTTCTGCATTTGAAAAAAAGTCAGTTATATTTTCATCATACTCTACAGCTATGGGATAGTTGTCTACAACATCTCCATTTTCTCTTTTTACAAGAATAAATGGATTAAACACATCTTTTGATGGAGTTTTGGCTGTAGTTTTCTCAAAAACGAATTTATTCAGTTCGTTGCAATTCAACAACTTCGATTGAGATTCAAATCCTGGAGTATTAACAGTACACACTTCATTTGGAATCTCTTCCAGCTGCTTACTAAATGTCCCGTTTGAATCTGTGATACCTTCAAAAGTAACTCCACCATAGCCGATTGTTACAGGTTGTGATGGAAGCATCTCGCTATCTTTCATCACAGAGACTTGTATATTTACAAATATCTTGTCAGGTTCTACAGGCTTCTCTGTTTTGAAAACAAATTCTATATTCCCACCAGATTCTGATATGCGAGTACTTTCATTCTTATCCCTCATTGATGCTGTTACAGACTCTCCTTCATAAAGCGGCAATTGAATCGTAGCATGACCGTTCCCGTCAGTAGTTGTATCATATCTCCTTCCATGATACAAAATCTCAACCCTTTCTCCATTAATAGGCTGATCATCACTTATTGCAGAAATGTTCAGTGCCGAGTATTTCGTAACATCAAAATCATACAAAGATTGCCCTTCTGTTATATTTAGCTGAAAGTCTTTGCTACTATTGATGTCTGTAACTACATAGTTTTCACCGACTTTAAGATTATCAAAAACATATAGGCCACTGCTATCTGTACTAAGACGTTTCACCTGTTTTGCTAATCTCAGGCCAAACTCATAATTTTTTAATCGATCACCATCATAAGAAAACGAAATGCTAATAGGATTCTTATGAGAAGTCGTTGTTGTTTCTGGACCAACAACCACTCTTACAGGTTTTTTAAATCCCCATCCGGTAACCAGAATCTTAACTTCTCCATTATTATCATTATAGTAAATATAACTATTATCCGGAGTCGTGAATAGAGCTTCCGCTGTTTTAGAACCAATTATGGCCGCAACATCGGCTTTTGTTTGATTCAAGGAATCTATGATAATAGATTGTTTCAACTCGCTAGCATCTATCATGCGACTCCACTGACATCGATTATCTGACCAAACATAGTTCCCTGCCCCAATGCTAAATTTTGCAAAAGGGTTGTTCTCGCCCAACTTGGAACATAGAGTCTTATATAATTCAGGGTAATCCTGTTTTATATATTTATGAACATCTTTAATCGAAGATTTTCTTTCCATCTTTAAAAGAATTATGTTAATAACAACGGACTTTCAAAATCCTATTGATTTAATATTTCTGTTTCAACATTAGAATGCTTATTTGGCGCAGCCTTAAACGCATTCATAAACTCTTCAAACTTCTTACGCAGGTAAGGAATACGTTTTAATTGATTTTCTACACGATTTCCAAGGTTGTTTTTTGATAGAATTTGCTTACTATCGGTTTGAAAGTATTCTATGGAGTAATTAACTCCGTTACGCATTTCATTAAGTTTGGTAATATATTCTTTGAAAGCAGCCAAGCCTTCAGGGAACAAAGTCATTTGAGTTTTTAACTCAATTATTTCTTTTTGTTGCTGCGTGTTTGTTCCTTTAATCTGAGTAACAGAAGCTAAAGCTCTATCTACATCAAATTTCTTGTATGAAGCGTTAACGACATTAACCATATTGTCGTATAATTCCTTATTTCTAATTACGTTATCTACCTTAGCGACAAATGCATTCACTTTTGCATCTGTCGTATATTTTTGGCATTTTGATTTAATCACTCTTAACTCAGAAAGATTCATTTCAGAAAAAGACCTTTCTAAATAATCCTTGTTTTCTGCGATAATTTGGTTAGATACATTATCTTTTATTTTTCCAAGGCTCTCTCTTTGATTATTCCTTGCATTAAGTTTGCTGTTAATCTCATGTAACTGAGATTCCAATATTACTTTTTCTTTTTCTTCAGCTATTATTGTCTTAAGAAGTTTATCCCTTTTTTTTATTAATTCTGGAACCCCTTTCTTTTGTTCTTCTATTTTAACCTCATCAATTTTTTTCTCCATTTTTTCATTTGATTTCACAATTGAACCATGAAGACCCTCAAGTTTCTTTAATTCTTTCTTCCAATTTTTGATAGAATCATTAAGGATTGCTTTTCTATTTGTTAACTCTTCTTTACGTTTTAAAGCAATCTCATAGGCTTTGGAATAATCTGAATTTGAACTAGCAGAAGGATTTCGAATAGAATCTCCATCAATCGCAGGGGGAACAGAATCATTTGAAATGCTGTTCCTCGTTTGAGCATTAGTTATAAGTGATGAGACCAATAACAATGCGAACACCACGTATTTATTTCGAACTATCATATTACAATCAGGTTTGCTATTATTTTCTCACTCTTTGTTGGCGTGTCAAACGGATTCTTCTTTAATTCATTCCAATAATCTTTTAGGAGTTTTTCCAGATAAGGAATCATCATAAAATAACGTTGGTATATTTTATCTTTTTCACTTCCTTCTTCCGGAATAACATACCACTTAATCAAATCCAAGCAATCTCTCTTTGAACTGGATTTCCTTTCCGAGCGAATTCGAACAACATCTTCATCCTTATTGATTTCTTCTACTATTTTCTTTAATTCTTTGATTCCACTATTAAATCTAGACAATCTAATATCTAATGAATCCAGTTCACTAAATTGTTCTTTCGTTAATTTATATACTCCTTTATTAATATCATCTTTTTTAATCTCCAGTAAAGTGTTAATCCCAGAACGAAGATTGTCAACATTTTGGTAATCATTACCAGCACTAACACATTCCCATGCATTATCGTACAATTCTTTATTATTCAATGTGGCAGCAATACGTTTTTGGTAGTCAGAAAAATCTTCAAAAGAATTAAACTCATCTATGTTATTTGACATTTCTGTCAACTTTTTTGATGACATTTGAGAATACCTTTGATTCAGATAAAGCTTATTATTTTTATAAGTTTGTTGTTTCTGTATTTCCGAATATACGGTCATGTCCTGTAACTCTGAGTCCGCATTTCTCAAATCAACATTTTTCTTGCTAATGTCTTTTTTTATTGATGATATTGATTCTTGCAATGATTTGTGTCGATTTTCCAACGAGTCAACATACTGATTTAGTACAATAATAGAATCCTGAGATGTTAAACTCAATAATGAATTATATCTCATAGACAGCTCTTTGTTCTTTAAAGAATCCTTTTCAATTTGAAGAAGCATATCTTTTATGCTGTTCTTAACTTTGGCTGAATCTTTCCTCAACAATTCAAGATCCTTTTCCAATGAAACATTTTTCTGTATCGTTTCATCCAAAGCCTTTTGTCCCCTCACAGGCAATGCAAGGGAACAAAAGAAGAGCACTATAAATATATAATATACTTTATTCATTTTTGTTTTCGTTATTATACACATCATTGGCATAATCTCTTGCAAAAGAACTCAAACGACTATTGGAAGAATACTCGCCTTCATATTTACTTATAGCGTTACGTAAATCATTCAGTTCTGAACGGATTCTTTCTGATGATGTCGTTTGTGAATAGTAGCTTATGATAGCACTTGCAAGTTCATTATAGAAACGTGTTCGTCCATTAGACAACTTTTCTGGTATGGCATTAAGTCCATTTTTTATATCAACAATATTAGAAAGATACTCCTTGTAATTAGTATTTCCCAACATTGAAGTCCTCTTATCTGCTATTGAAGAACTATAATTAGAATATGAATTCCAATTGCTACCATCAAAATGTGGTGTCAGCCCTATGCCTTGATGTGCGAGACTATAGGCAGAGGTGTATGTGGCATATACATTCTTGACTTTTTGCACATTTGGATCCGTCTTAGCATTATTATCTTTACTCTCTATAATTTTTATAGCATTGTTATATTTTTCAATAACATTCTTGGCACATGATGGAGAGTCCCACTCATCAAATATCTTCTTATAGACAACCTCCGTAGCAGTTTTCGTATTAAGGTCATTGAGTGTTGCTGTTTCATACTGAGTACTTAGCTGCTGTACTAAATCGCAGTGGCTCATAAACA
>AUXO013270477.1_pt1 | contig 10008 bp, 18 predicted proteins | sample 768731 | NCBI WGS metagenome assembly AUXO01 (sample SAMN02715735, study PRJNA202380) | gut metagenome | biome: sheep rumen | host: Ovis aries | place: New Zealand: Palmerston North | reverse complement strand
GTTCTGATTTCTCCTTTTCCAGTAATTAATATAATATATGAATTAAAACAACATTACTTATTCAACTCACTCAAATCAATTTTTAATTTCCTACATTTACGATTAAGCAAATCAGCCATTTCAAACCCATTTGCATAACGATTATGCTGCATCAATCTAATCAATTTTACAACATAACTGTCAGGTATGGCATATTCAATTTTCCTATTATTCAAATCATCGCTTATTTCAAGAATGTTCTCATTTTCCTTGAAAACATTCTCCTTGAAAGCATCTTCCATGAAAATATCCACATAAATCCTGTAATATAAACCACCAATTGCTTTTATTTCAAACACTTGTTTTTTCATTCCCGATTCCTCTCCCCTTTTTAATTAGTAGTCCTCGCTGAAATATTCATCATGGTCCTTCTTCAATTTATAATACAACTCTTCAAGAGTCATACCTGGTCCGTGTTTTTCAATCAATTCGGCAACTGTGTTGATTTCATTGATTGTTGCCCCTATAATCTTGTAACCCATTTCCGATTTCTCCTTTTTCATGAGAAGTAAACCATATAATTCTCTCCTTCTTCGATTTCCTCTTCAATGCATTCGATTAAAAACTCTATCAAAGAATTTTCAGAATGCTGTCTTAAAAATTCTATCAGGTCCTTCATCACATCATAGGAATAGTAATATCTTTTGCAGTCTTCTATTTCGCCGAATTGTGAGAAGAAATCATAAAATTCTCTTCTCTGACTGTAATCTATGATTGTGATTGCATATTCCTCTTTTTCAATAGTTATTCCATGGCTCATTGGTTATTTTCCTCCGATATCATTATATAATATAATATATGTAGGTTATACTATATAAATGTTTTTATCTTTCTTTTAATTCAGTCCAAGTCACACCCCTCTTCCGCAGATAATTACAAACGATGCTTTCCCTACAATACCCATAATTCCATGCAACATCCAGCAAAGTGAAACCACTCCTTGCAAGCACGGTCAGATATTCAACACCACCATCATAATCAACCTTTTCCTCGAAAGTTGACAATACCGGATTATCCTTTTTGATTTTGGTGTAATCTGTTCCATGGCTTTTAAGGTATGCTGTGAGATTGCATTCTGAAACGCCGATTTCCTTTGCGATTTGTCGGAGGGTGTTTCCCATTCTGGCATTTTCTCTGAAAAGGTCGAGTCCTCCGTTTTCTTCGATTATTTGTGTTTTGGTTGTCATTTTTCTTTTTCATCTCCAATTAATATTATATTTATTGTATATATTATTTAAATGTTTTTATTCTGTTTTTTTAAAAACAATGAAAAACAACGAAACATTTAAATAACACAACATCAAATACACAAAAAACAATTATGGATAAAAAACAACTCAAAAAAATACGGAAAATGAAACCCAACGAGAACATGCACATAACACTCGAAAACGGAAAAAAAGCAGAACTAATCTGCATGGAAAAACAATACTACCTACTAATAACACCAACAAACTTCGAAGAAATAACATACAGTGAATTATTAAAAAGAATATGAAATACAAGACCGCAAAACAGATAATACAATCAGCACACCAAACATATGAAATAGACGACCTCCTCATTTTCAAAAAACCATACAAAGGACAAATCATAATCCACACCAAAAAAGAAGACACCAACCCCTACAATACTGCGGATTACACATACATAAGCCTGTCCTACAACGGCTTTCTTTTCATAAAAGACAACCATACCACACCAGTAGCATTAAAAGATGTGAAAGACATAACACTTCAATGAGCAAGAAAACAGACACCTACAAAAGAACACAAAGACTGTTATACAAATACAAGACAAGACACCCAATGGAAAAATGGAGCACGGAATCCTACACCAGGGAATCCAAGGAAAAAAGAACCAACGAGTATCTTCAAATGAGCATATACTACATGGACAGAATGAAACTTGTGGGAAACCAGAGAAGAGACCTCCAATGGATAATCAAAAACATACCATTATACGAACTGCATAAAAGAGCCAGTGCCGAAAACATCATACTTTCACTCTGCATATACATACGAAAATCCTACAACAAGAAATTCAGATGGCAGGAATACGGCATCATCAAAGAGACTGGGCTTGACTGCAACACAATACTCACAGTAGTGACCAACCTATGCATATGGTACAGTAAAAAAGTCCCATTGCCAAGAGCAGACAATGTGGATAAACATGGAACCTTGACTGATGACTATTCAGTATAACTGTAATATATATTAAGGAAACCCAATCTTTTTTTTTATGAAAAACAAATTTAAGATAAGACACGGAAGAAAGGTATACATATATCCTTTAAGCGACCTCCACCTTGGAAGTCCCAACTGCAACATCGAATATTTCAATTATTGGGAAGAAACCTTCCAAAAAAACAAGAACAAGAATAAAGTGATATACCTTCTTGGAGATTTGATAGATTTCCAATCCTTGAAGGTGGGGGCATTCGACACAAGCCTGACTGCCGACGAGCAGATATTCCAACTCATAAAACTCCTCAAGCCGTACAAGAAACACATAAGGTACATGACACTGGGAAACCATGCACGAAGACCTAAAAAAGACTACAATCTCGACATAGGACATATCGTAGCAGAACAATTGGGTGTGCCATACAACAAGAGTGAATTCTTTGATGCATTAACAATCAATGGAGAGGAATTTACAATCTATGGGAAGCATGGAACCAAATTCAGCAACAGAATAGACCTTGCAGAAGGAGGAATGGTCAGGGACACACAGCAGATAATGGCGAACCTGTTATTGCAGGGACACAACCATTACTGCAAGGGATTCAGCAGACCTGTAAGCACCAAGGACGGAATAAGAAGAAAATACTACGGCTTCACAGGACATTTCCTCCAATACCATGGAAGTTATGCACAGGACAGGAACATGCCTCACAATCCGGAAGCATTCATAAGGTTCAGTGTGAACCAGGACCTTAATGTGAGTTGGGAGGAATATAATATAGATGAAAAACGAAGAGACTTATTGAAATGACCAAGATAACTTTAAACATTAATGAAATCGCAAGGGTGAAAACCGGAGAAACCACGCTTGATGATGCAGTCAAGACTCATGATGGCACAAGCATGGGGAAACTGAAAGGGTGGATAAACAATTTCTCCATCGAATATGGTGAGGAAGAGACACGGATTGTACAGGTTGTAGGCAAAGATGGGAAAGGATTGCTTGTGGGAACATACTCCGACAAGGAGAACAATCTCACACCACGGATGAAATATTCAGACCTTGAAGGAACAGACAATCATCTGATGAAAAACCCTGACTACAATTCCGAAGATTATGGGTTCTACCATGATGCAGAAGACGGGGCATTCACACCTATGACAGAGAATGACATGCTTGACCTGTTGCGGAAGAACAAAGACGGAGATTACTTGTTTCAAAGCACAAGCCTTGTTTCACCCAATTACAAGCATATGACATTGTTAAGGAACAACAAATTCTCAAAGGAGAACGAGGCAAGTTTCAAGAAGATTGCAAGGGAATTTGATAATGATGTGAAAAAGAGTGAATGGAGCAGGAAAGCGGATAAGGTTTATTTGAAACTTCAAAAAGACAATCCAGATGTTCCTGTTTCAGAGCTTGACAAGATGCTTGAAAAGGAAATGAGAAGTGAAACTGGGTATGGTACAATGTTTGAGTATTTGAAAAGCCGTGGGTATGAGGACAAGTTTGAAGAGTGCAATGTAAGGTTTGTGATGAGAAACAAATGAATGAAAAGATTTAAATACTTAAACAGACAAATATGGTAACATACGAAAATATATTAAATGTTGTTGAATCATATGTGGTGAAATGTTCAAGAAACGGACCCACAAACACAAGCGGAATAATAATCCCAAAGGGAGAAATACCAGTATTCGAACCAAGAGAATATGAATTAGCAACAGATGAACTTGAAACAATCGCCAATGCAATGTGCAACCGGTATGGTTTGGAAATCAGCAAGGTAGATGGAAAACTTGAAATAGGCAAGGACAAATTCATACTATGGGACCCAGCACATGAAACAGAACTTGATTTCAGCGATTTCATACACTGGCAGAATGAAATAGATTTCACCAACAGAGGAACAACAACAGATGGAAAACTCACAACATACAGAGCTTACACTCTTGAAGAAGTATTGGAAGCCTATAATGAAATGCCAAATATGATGAAAGATGCAATGGGTGGTGTATTATTCAAGGAATACGGTTCCGCATATAACACATATCATAATGGAAGAGTTGACAATCCCATCATACTGACACATGACTGCTTCAATAGAAAACTACGAGGTGGAAATTTTGATATTCAAAGAGTAATGTACCATGAAGGAGCACATGCTATTGAACGAGTCTATGGTGAGAAATACAGGAATTACATATTCAGCAACACTTCCGAATATAATAAAGCAATGTTTAAAAACATGGACGACGGGGGAAAACTATTCGCATCAAAATATGGTGAAGAAACATATGTCGACAGATTACATGATGGAAGATTTCGAAGACATAGCGAAGATTTCGCAGAAACAATGAGCATGGTTGCATTATCAAGAACAAATCACAATAGAAACCCCAAAATAGATGACCTGTATGACATGAATGAATTTAAAAAAGACCACAAGCATACTTGGAAATATTGCGAAGACATACTTGACGGCAAAACAGATTATAAAAAACTAACCACATATGCTTAAATAATGAAGAAAAAAGGGGATTTTGATTGAAAATGAAGATAGATGAAAATTTCATATACTATGAATTGTCAGATGATGAATTGGAGAAGATGACAATCGAAGAATTTGAAGAGTTCGACAAGTACATACAAGAGCATGGATTGAACGAAGCAATGACAATCAAAGGATTATTGAAAAAACAGGGCTTCAAGTACAATGACCTGCCAGTATGGGTGCAAGGATTTTATGTTGGCAAGTGCAACAATGCAAACCGTACAAAGAACCAGATATATATCAATAGAGTGAACAGTCCCATCAAGACCAATATTAAAATCAACTTGAACAAGAACCGCGAGGTTCCTTACATGACTCATCAGTTGCAGGTAAGCGATGGGTTCATTCATGAAGACGGTTATGATGAGGAAGGCAATATCTTATATGAAACATAAAACTTTTTAAAAAGATTTAAATACTTGAACATACAAATATAATAATGGTAAACTATACCCACATACTGAAAATAATGGGTGAATATGTTGAAAAATGCAGCGTAACACTAAAAAGCATAAGACAACAAATAAGCCCAATCATAAAAGACATAACAGACACGGAAGAAGAATACGACATACTGATGGAAGTCATACCCAAGTTCTACAGGGACAACTGGAACAATCCCAAAGAACACTTATTGATGCAGGGAAACAAAGGAGACATCTTCGAAAACGAAGGAACCGAAGGAGCAGTGTCAACACCCAATGAAGCAGTAATTGAAAGCCTGAAAAACGGATTAGTGTTAAGCATACACAACCACCCATCAGACAGCACAGCCTACCAGTCACTCGGAGACTATGTAACACAATGCGTAGGCACAAAAGAGAAATACGGAATCACAATATCAAAAAAAGACGGTGTTGTAATATCCAAATTGACCAGCAAGCAAGTAGGCAGAAACAAATTATCCAACACATACAACAAAATCTACACGAAGATGGGTGACAATTTCGACAAGGACAAAAAAGCGGAGATACAATCATTGAAGGATGATTATCATGCAAACAAGATAACACTCGACCAAATAAACAAGGAATACAATGACCTGTTTCATGAACACATGTCTGAAAATATCCATGAATATGTGAACACTCTCAATACTGGTTTCAGCAACAACAATATTCCAGTAGAAGTATATCATGCACCAATCAAGAGAGGAGGTTGAAAAACAATGGTAGATATAGCAAAAGTGCTCGGATTGAAGAAAACACTTGAAACCGCAGAAGAAGTGAAAGGAAAAGAAGTAGCGGAAGAATACTTGAAGAAAATCCGAGAAACAGACAAAGCATTATACGACGAATACATGTTATTAGAAAAACTGAACAATCAAGAATAATGGTAAACTACAACAGCATAGTCAAAGCAATGGAAGAATACCTTGAAAAATGTTCAAGGGACGGACCCAAAGTTTCAAGCGGAATACAAACACCACCACCCCAATTCGAACAAAAAGGCGAAAGACCGACAACAAAAGAAGTCAGGGAAATAGCCAAGGCAACCGCTGAAAGATGGGGATTGGAAGTAAGCATAAACGAAAAAGGAAACGAGGAAGCAAGCAGTGCCAGATTAAGTTTCTGGGATGAAGAACACAAGACGGTCATCAGGTTCGACAAAATGTTGAAAACAGGCAACGGTTACATAGACTGGACAAACAAGAACAATGGAGATTACAACTTGGATGATGCAGTCAGAAGTTATGTGGAAATGCCTGATGTCTTCAAAGACCACTGCGACGGAATAGAATTCACAAATAACTCCGGTGCTTCATATAATGCAATGTACATTAAGAACCTGGGAGTGAACAGTGTGAGCATAAGTGGAATGGTGTACGGAGAAAAACCCCCATCTCCATATACATTGAAACAGGTTTTAGCACATGAGCTTGGACATAGCAGTGAGTGTCAGTTTACTGCGAAACAGAAAGATGCTATTGCGAAAGCATGGACTAAAACCACTTCCAAAAAGGTTTATTTCGGCAATTATCATAAACTCACTCCCGAAGAAAGACAGTTGCTTGACAAGGCAAGAAAAGAAAAAAATTCATTATCCCGTTCAGATGATTATTCCAATGCGATGATGAACAACAAAGTATACTTCGCCTCAGAATATCCTGAAAACAGGGTGAAACCAAGCCAGAAACATGTTGAAGATTTCGCAGAAGTGATGAGTGCAGTTGCATACAGAGACACTGATGACAAAAGCAATTTCCAGTTGAAGTACGCCAACGGCAAAAGAGTGGACTGGGACACATTCGTTGCAGACCATCAAGGCACATACAATTACTGCTGCGACTTTGTTGATGGAAAAATAAAACCATAAATAGGAGTGAAGAAGAGAATGAGCATAATTTTAAGAAAACTTACAGACGAGGAAATCGACCAACTGACTTCCAAAGAAAAATTTGAAATGAGTGTTGAATACACAAAAAAAGTACCATATGAAAATACCGTCCAGAGCTTACTGGAAGAAAACGATATCAGCACAGAAGGATTGTCAGAGTTCGTACTGGGAATGGATGTTGGAAGATGCAATACAGTTAGCCGTACAGAAAATCAGATATACATCAATCGTCCGGATAGCAAATGGAAGGACAATATCGTAATCAATTTGAAAGATGATATTGAAGTACCTCCAATCACCGTGCAAACAGGTGATGATGAGTTCATACATGAAGAGGCTTATGATTTCGAAGGCTTTGAAATATACAGGACCTAAAAAATCAAAGGGTGATGCAAAATGAAACAAAAATTAGATGAGGGTTATGGAATGACCAATGCTTTTTGGATGAATTTGTTGGCTAATTGTTCCGAAGAGGAAGAGAAGATTATCAGAGCCAAGATGAAAAAGGAAACTCCAAAGGAATACAAGGAATTCCAAGAATTAGAAAAACAGAATAAATGAAGTATTTTTTAAAAGCAGTGGAGGAATATGTGGAAAAATGTTCCGTCACTTTAAAACAAATAAGAAAGGACATAGAGCCGGTCATCAGAGAAATCGCTGACTCCGAAGAAGATTACGAGTACATGATGGAAACAGTGCCTCGCTTCTACAGGGATTACTACAATGCAGACAAGGAACACTTATTGATGACCAGCAACAGTTTTGAAGAATGGAGAAATAGCGGAAACGATAACAGCGTTGCACCAAATGAGGAGATGGTGAACAACAAGGACGTTCTGTTCGCCATACACAACCACCCTAACGGTTACTGCTTCCAATCAGATGGAGACTGGTATGTGAATGCCTATGGAAGAACAAAGTACATGCTGTCCGTAGCGAAAGACGGGATAATGATTGTCAAAGACAATGACAGAAACCATATCCCCAATCCGAATGGAGTGAGAAGTCTTGCATTGGACTGGGTTAACGGAGTCATAGACAAGAACCTGTCAAGTGAAAGAAACAAGATAGCATTCGATTTAATGCTTGGAGAGATATCAACCGAAGAAGCGAATTCCCAACTGACAAAAATATTGGACAAGTATGTTGGAGACAATAACCTGTATGGGTCTTTGGAGCATGATTTCAGAGAAAACAACAAGGAATATGCGACCAATACTGATTATACTCATAATTACAGGATAGATTATGTTCCAATAACAAAATCACATTAAAAGAGTGGAAAAGTCATGAGTGATTTAGATATTGAAAAGATAAGATTGTGCGATATCGAACCTGCAAGTTACAATCCGAGAATAATAAACACAGAACAATACAACAAATTAAGCCGAAGCATTCAGGAATACGGACTCGTAGACCCCATAATAATCAACCTCCGAAACAAGAAAATCATAGGAGGGCATCAAAGGTACAAAGTCTTGCTTGATGAATATACATCAACCAATCAGGAATTATATCTTATACGATTGGGGGACATAGGCTGGGCATTCCCAGACACAGACCTAAAAATCAGTTCGGAAGAACATGAAAAAGCACTCAATGTCGCACTGAACCAGCAGAACCTCATGGGAGAATGGGACACACTCAAACTCGAAAACCTTCTCAAAGACCTTGACGAACTCGACTTCGACCTGACACTCACAGGATTTGATGAAACCGAGATAGACTTGCTTTTTGATGGAGACTATGAAACATTCAAATTCAACCCACTCAACACAGATGAAGAAGAAGAGGCTGATGAACTGCCGTCTGATTATGCTGATGTCACCGGCGACACTGCCAACAAATCATATGTGATAAGCATAGGCTTCAATGACCATGAAACTGCAAACAAATACCTTGACTTTCTCGGATATGAAAGACACATGAACGGAGACACATTGCAATTCATGTTCACCGATGTTGACTGGGACCTCGACCAAGCATTATTGGAAAAATATGGAGAAGACTACTTCCAAGAACAGAAAATAAAATAAATAAAAGACCAGAAAAAAAATGAGAATAAAACATTTAATAAACGCAATAGACAACTACTACAAAAGTTACAGCCACAAACCGCATCTTGCGGAACTGCCATACGACCTTCGCACCAACGACCCTGATGAACTCAAAGAAAGATTAAAAGCAAGCAAACAGGGATTGAAGGAATCCAAGAGCGACCTCAAAGACATGAAGGAAAACCTTGAAATCAACGAAGGCTTCATCGAAGAGGAGAAGAATGATATAAAAACATTGTCTGATGAGAACAAGGAACTGGCCGATAAGAATGCACAGATACAGGAAACCATTGACAAGGTATACGCTCATTTCGATGAAGTTGCCATCGAGTCCGAAGAAGACGGCTGGAACATCAAGAAGCAATTCGATGAAATCAAGAACAACAAGGTCTGGCAGGATAACAATGATTTGGAAAATGTTGAAAAATTCGAAGAACAGATAACAGAATTTATTGATAAGACCTCACTCAAAGGGTACATAAGCCATGAAGATGCAATGAAAATCCAGGAACTGAAAAAGGATTTGAACAATCTCCAACAAGATGAATTCGGAAATGACTTATGGGACGCTGATGAAGAAGGAAATTCCTCAACAGCATACAGCGACAAGGATTTGACCAATCTTCATGACAACGGACATCAATTGCAGAACATGTTAGATGAATATGCGAACAAGTACGACATAAGCAAGGACACTCCATTGACACAGAAGCTCAATGACATAGAAACAAAGGGCAACCTGTCAGACAAATGGTATGAAATACAGGGAGCCAATGAGAAGAAAATCAAACAGAACACCAAAGCAATAGAAACCAAACAAAACTACATAAC
>AUXO012774263.1_pt1 | contig 10008 bp, 11 predicted proteins | sample 768731 | NCBI WGS metagenome assembly AUXO01 (sample SAMN02715735, study PRJNA202380) | gut metagenome | biome: sheep rumen | host: Ovis aries | place: New Zealand: Palmerston North | reverse complement strand
TAAAATAAAGAAGACTTTCCGAAAGGAAGGTCTTTTTTATGTATAAATAAAATGCATATTATTAATATAAATAAAACGATGAAAGGAGAAAGAAATGATATACACTAGTTATTTTGCAAAAGTTTCTAAATTACCTGCAAATATCTGTGCTATATCAATAGCAGGTAACCCACCAAAAGGTTGGGGAGGCGCGCAATACAAAATATTGGCACCAAAATATGAGTTCTTTATTAAATGGAAAGAAAATCATGATAATGATTATTATATTGAACATTTTAATGAAGAAGTTCTAAAACCGCTAAGTGCAGAAAAAGTCGTAAAGATTTTAAAGCAAATAGCTGGAAGTAAAGATATTTGTCTTTGTTGTTATGAAAAACCAGAAGATTTTTGTCATAGACATTTAGTTGCCAAGTGGCTTAATGAAAATGGTTTTGAATGTAAAGAATACGAATTTTAAACCAAAAAATCAATTTTAAAAAACACTTTTCCTGGATATAAGAAGAGTGTTTTTTGTTTTATAATATGGACAAAAAATAAACAACATACTATAATTATAATCACAAATATTTAAAAAATCTTATAGTAGAAAATAATAAAGAGAAGTAAAATATGAAAGATACAAAAGTTATAAGTGCATTTCCTGCTTGTGGAAAAAGTTACTTTTTTAAAAATAATACAGAATATACTTGTTTAGACTCAGATTCATCGCTTTTTAGTTGGATAGTAAAAGATGGTGAAAAAGTAAGAAATCCAGAATTTCCAGCTAATTATATTAAACATATACAAGAAAATCTTGGTAAAGTAGATTTTATATTTGTATCAAGTCATCTTCAAGTTCGTGAAGCATTAGAAAACGCTAATATAGATTATATAACGGTATATCCTGATAAGTCGCAAAAAGAAGCTTGGCTTGAAAGAATGAGAAATCGCGGAAATGATGAAGCGTTTTTAGCATTCCAAGATAAAAACTGGGATGATTTTACAAGTTGGGTAGATGAAGAACCACATGGTTCAAAACTTTATCGTATTAATGGTGATGAATATATTGATACAGTAATTAAAGACATTTTATCAAAAAAATCACCAGAAATTTCTGGTAGTTTTGAGAAAAATATGACTACACCTATCAGATAATTATATAGAAAATAAAAATAAAGAAAAAATCTAAAAATTTAATAAATAAATACCACCCTATAAAAAATTTAGGGTGGTATTTTTATAAGAATAATAACATAGCAAAAATAGATAAAAATGCTGAAATGATTATATTAATCATATAAAATAAATAAAACGGTGGTTTATCGTTTATTTTTTTATAAATTCTTAGTAAATTAAATAAAAACAATGAATATAATATAACCCATATTGCAAATACCAAACAAAATGTATAAAATGTTGAATTTAAAAATAATACAGGTATACTGCAAAATCCAAACATCATCATATTCAATATTAATTGTATACATAAATTATATGTAGAATATTTTTGAAATCGATTTTTATAAAAGTTTATAAAACTGATTATAAATAATATAGCAGGAATAATTAAAATTTCTGTTATAAATAAAACACTTAATGCTATTATACTTTTTTCACTACTAAGAATATTCATTTAAAATCCTCTGTCTGAATCATAAGATTGTTCTATTTGAATACCATTGTCTGTTAAACCAGATAAAGTTATACCAGCTACACCAATAATAGAAACTGCAAGCCCTGCAATTACAAGTCCTTTTAATAATTTTTCATTTATCTTCTTTTCTTCTTCAAGACAAAATTCACAAGTTGAATTGCAAGTACTAGCATATGGGCATTTATAACTGTTTAAATTTTCATCTGTACATTTTTGTCTTATTGCTTTTTTAAGGTCGCAATCATTACCATATATTTTAATTTCTTCCTTTAATTTTTGATTCATATTCTTCACCTACTATATAATTAAATTCTTCTACATTATTAAAATTATTTTGTTTTAAAAATAATCTACTTTCTTCTAAACTTTCTTTTGTATTTATATTAATTGGAAGGACTATCAAACATTTATCTTGTATATTTTTCTGTACAAGTAAATTAAGATTTTCTAAAACAAACTTATTATCCCTTCCAGTATAATTCTTATAAATTTCACTATTAATAGATTTTATATCAATTATAAAATAATCAATTAAATCAATTACTTCTTTAAAAATTTCAGGTTCTATATTAAGTGATGTTTCTATATTAAATTTTACTGGTGCAGGTAAAAGTTCTCTGAATTCCTTAAAGTCCTTATAATATAAAAGTGGTTCACCCCCACCAAGTGTAACCCCACCGCCTGTTGGCAATTGATAACATAAATCATTTAAGCATACATTAACAAGTTCTAGTGGTGTTAAAGATGTATTTTTAGCATTTTCATTTTTTAAAAAATATCTATTTATACATTCTTTACAACTAAGGTGGCACTTTGATAATAAAACCAAAGTACAAAATCCAGGTCCATTATTTACTGTTGCACGTCTAATAAAATGTATATCAAACATAATTTTACCTTCTTTTTTATTTCTAATAATAATATGAATGGTATCAAATACCTAGCACTGAATAAAATTATAATGTTTCTTGCAAAGATTAAACAATTTAAAAATACTCCCAAGTTTGGGAGTATTTTTTATTTAGGAATATATTTATAATACTGGCGTAATATTATCAAATAATTCTTTATGCAAATCATTCATATATTCTAAAAACTGTTTTTGAAGTTCTTGTTCTTGTACAGTTGGTGTTGTTATTTTTATTGCAACATCAGTAAGAGATTTTATTCCATATGTTTCAAGAAATGTATCATCAGTTCTACTGATAATACCAGCAATGCCAGGTAAAAATTTATCTTTATCAGATATATTTTCTACTGGTTCTATCGTGCACCATTGATAAGATTCTTTTTTAAAACTTTTAATTACTTCATTAGTTTCACAGTCATTCTTATCAATCTCCACGTGTAAACTATAACTTGCAAGAATATTTGAAGTACCATCAATCAAATTTTGCATAGTAGATGGTGTTAATATATCATATACAAAGGTTAATATATTTGTTTTATCGAATCTATAATCTAATTCGATGTCATCTGCTATCCACTGTATCAAAGCCCTAACAGGTTCTTTTGATTTGTAACTAAATGGTTTAACTTCTTCATTTATTAATTTTGCATTTTTCTGAAATTCTTCTTTTAGTATATCGCTATAATTATACATATTAACATCCTTTATTATATTATATTTTTTTTCTCAAAATATTCTTTATAAGCTTTCTTAGATTTTTCTTTACCTTCTTTTTCATCTTTTGCAACTGTTAAAAATCTAAGCGAATCATATACATTGGTAATTATATTCATATTTTCTTTTTTAACTATAAATTGTTCTTTTGAAATATCATTTTCACAAACATAAGTCTTAGGTGTTTCTTTTATAACAGTATTTAGTCCACATCCACAATTAAGTATATTTGTTGAATAATATTCTACATATATTTTCATATTTTGTTCCTTCCTTTCTTTACTTATTATACCAAATCTAAAATCATTTTTCAAGATAAAATGTAGTATTTGCGGGCTTTTTTAGACTTTTTAAAGTAATTTATCTATGCTTTCTTTTTCTGTATAAATAAAATTTATGACTTTTGATTTATTTATTAAAAATAAATCCAAAAGACTTAATTATTACTAGCTAAATCTGATTAGTAAAAAGTGTTTTTATTTGGTCAGCCCTGAGCCTACGGCAACAAATCGTAATGGGTGAACCTTAAAAAATCAATTGTTTTAACTATCTAACCGTCATAAAATTTGTAATTAAAATACTAAAATACCTGATAATAAAAATCAATTTTTTATTGTGTCTATTGATTGTAACAGCAAGAACTTTCAAAGAATGCCCATTTTATCAGGATTATTAAATTAAATAAGTTTTAATTAACAGCAAAATTTCTTTCAAAAATCAATTTTTTAGAAGTATCCTGCCCCAGGTATTTTTAAACTAAAACTTAAAATTTTGAATCAAAAAATAAAATCAATTTTTATAATTTAAACTACCTCTCTTCTTAAAAAATATATAGTTATTAATTGTCGGTTCGCCACGCGAAGTACCGACATACTTGCCTGTTATAATTTGCAATATATATTTAAAAATGATACTATATAATATATAAATGAAGAAAGGAGACGACAAATTGAAAACAGAAACGAAAGCTTTAAACGAGTTGTTAGCAAATCATAAAATACCACATATAAGAACAACTATTATTCCATATGGCAGAAAAACGAATAAAATGTATTATAATGCAATGACAAAAGTTCGTGGAAGTGTTTTGGAAGATGTTGTTGGTAAAGAAATTTATGATAAAAACGACTATGTTATTTTCGAAAGAAAAGGCTATTCTATAACCAAATATCTTTGTTATGAAATACCAGAAACTAATATGATATGTTTTCTAGAACTTAATCTTTCATTATACAACCTTGAAAATCGCGACACAACTTGGTGTATCACACAGGTTTTTTTGTATAATAAAAATAAAGAAATACAAACTTGTATTGATTTAAGTACCCCTGACTTTTATGGAACAATTCCTGTTATTTATGACGAAAATATAAAGCAGTTGGAACTTAGAAAATATGCAAGAACATTTTTAAAGAATAATGAATTTTTAAGTTTTTCTAAAACTATTTATAGTGGTTTATTTTATAGCCAATATAGAAGTTTCTCAACATTTGTTAATTGTACTAGAAAAGAAAAAGAAATTGGTATTAATGGTGAAACTTTTGAAGATATTGCAAAGATGTTTGTTAATTTTTTTGGTGGTAAAATCAAGAATATTGGTGGTAGTAGAGTAGTAGATATCACAGAAAACGCAGAAGCACTTAAAAAGTATCTTCTTTATAAAGAGCCAAAAGGAATGAAGGAAGAAAATATTAAGAAAGATAAATTCTTAAATATCAATCTTCCAGAAATTCCCTATGATAGTTCTTACGAAAATTGTGTAGGTTTCATTTCACGTGTAGATGAAAACATGTGTGTTCTTCGTACTATGCAAAAGGATGAAGAAAATGAAAAAATAAATGAAATCTGCAAGATTTTTATAGATAAGAAAAAGACTTATGCGTATAAAAAGAATGATTTTGGCAATTGGTGTAAAATGCGTTTGTCTGCAACCATTGATACTTTAAATTTCAAGCTAATTGGTTATGAATCTAAAAACACTGATGGAACAATGCTTGAATATTTTGGCAATGTTGTTGAAGATGTACCAAATGATAAAAGGGATTTAATCGTAAGACTTCTTTTAACAGACCCCTTTTTGGAACAAATATTAAAGTCAGATTTTAAAGAATTCGCATTGTATTGCTTACTTAATTCAAAAAATTTAAGTTATAATAATTGGAAATTAAAATATTTTGGCAAAATCAACAATAACCAAAAAAGTTTTAATAAAAGGATTGGATTAAATAAGCATCAAATTGAATGGTTTGCAAAGTTTTATACCAAAAATAAAGAAAAGGCTGTAGAATCTAGTGCTTATTGGTGTGAAGCACCGTTTTTAACAATTAATATGATGCGTAATACATTAAATTCAGAAAGTGTTAATCAATATTATTATTTTAGTGATGATTTAGTAGACTTTTATGATATTTCATATTTAGACAATAAATCATTTGACTTAATTGTAAACACTTTTAAAAATCGTAGTGATTCTAAATTTATCTTACGCGGAATAGCAAACCATATTGTTAAAATTTATGGATTACCAACATTAATAAACATGCTTGACTATGTTAAGATATTTGATAAAGCAGTAAAAAGAAATTGGAATGTATTTACAACTTATAATGATTATTTCTGTATAATAGAAAAACTTTCATTATTTGAAGATTTTAATAAATCTGCTTATAAGCCATATTTTGATAAGTCAAAGCCAATTGAAAGTATAACTGCAATGCATGATTTAGTGACCGAACTTTACAATGTTCGTGAAAGCGAATTTTCTAAAAAAGCATTTAAAAATGAAACGAAAAAGCTTTCTAAATGGACTTTTACAGATGGTGATTTCACTGTTATAGCACCAGAAAAACCTGATGACCTTGCTATTGAAGGAACAACACTTCACCACTGCGTAAAGTCTTACATTGGACGTGTAGTTGAAGGGCGTACAAATATCATGTTCATAAGAAAAGTTTCTGAAAAAGACAAACCTTTCTATACAGTAGAAGTTTCAAACAATGGAACAATTGAACAGATACACGGAAGTTGTAACTGTAACGTAGAAAAAGGTAGCAGTCTTGAACAATTTGTAAAGAATTGGATGAAAGCAAAGAAACTAAAAACAAGTAACTTTAATAAAGTAAGATAATTTTTAAGACCAAAGGTTTATCCTTTGGTCTTTTTTTTGAAGTTTTAGTTTAAAAAACATATTATTAATATAAAAATCAATTTTTTGGCGCTCCTGTATCCGCCACATTTTTTTTGAAAGGGGAAAATAAATGGGATTAATAGACCAGATTAAAAATATGTTTGTACCAAAAGAAATAAAAGGTATAAATGTTGAACTTCAAGAATTAAAAAAAATAAATGCAAACGAAGATAAGAAATATACTCCAGAACAAATAAAAGAATCTATTCAAAGATATAATGCAATAAAACAAAAATATAATGAAATCGAAGCTGAGTATAAAAAACTTATTAAAAATGAACCAGATGAGAAAAAGAAAGAAGATTTAAAGACAATTTTAGATGTAAAAGAAAGAACCCTTGCAGATGCTGCAATGTATGCAAGTTGTATTTTAAAATTTCCAAAAGATGAAAATAGATGGAAATATACATTCGATGAAGCAATGGCAAAAGTTGATTTTGTAAACAGTTATTCACAAGAAAAAAAGTCAGAAATTGCTAGTGATGTTAATAATATTGTTAATAAAATAAAAAACAATACACAAAATCAAGATTTAAGATTTCATTCAACACCAATACATAACGCAATAAGAATATTAGAAAGTAAATCAATTACATCATCAGAAGATAGATATGATGGATATCACGCTAGTACAGATGGATATGGACGTATTTCTGTTGTACAACCAAAAGATTTAGATTTTTCCATTTCTTTTTGGTTTGATTTATATAAGCCATTTTATCCTTGTGGTGCAATATTTGTATTAGAACCACAAAAAGATGGTGATTTTCCAGATGTAAAACAAATGAATTCTGTTGATTTTGCGTCCCATCCAGAACAATTAAAAGCAATAATAACTACACCAGATAATATAGAAATATTACAAACTAAAATGCGTGAAGTTGGACTAAATCCATTTCTAGTACAAACTTTTAAATGTTTCTATGAACAAAATAAAGTAAAAGAACCAAGACAAGTTTTAACACCAGAAATGGAACGCGAGCGTGAAGAAGCAGAAAAAGCAAAATATATAGACCAAGACAAAATTCTTGAAGAAGCAAAACGAGATACAGAAATTAAACTTAATATAGCTTCTATAAAAGATTTGGAAGCATCAAGAGATGATGAAGGAATAATTTAATAAAATCAATTTTTATTTTAGATATAACTTAGTAAAATATACCCTGTCGGGTATATTTTTTTTATAAATATTATATGCAACAAAAAACCATTTAAATATTAAAAAGTCTATACAGCATACTTTTTATATATAACTTTTATAAAAATCAATTTTTATTAGTCCTCCTGCTGTGCAGGGACTGCTAAATATTTTTAAAAAATCAATTTTGATATAATGATTAGATTGTAACAGGTAAAAAATATGGAAATAAAAGATAAAAAAATAATTAAAGAACACGAATACAGTGACAAAGATTTTGAAGAAATAATATTGCCAAATGGTTTGGAAAAAATAGGGGCTTTTGCATTCTCTAATTGTAAAGAATTAAAGAAAATAATAATTCCAAAATCTTGTATAGATATTGAAATGGCTGCTTTTAGAAATTGTTCTAATTTAAAAGAAGTTTATTTTGAAGGTAATACAAGAATAGATTATTCAACATTCGAAAATTGTATTAGTTTAAGAAAAATAAATCTTCCATATCAAAAAAGAATACCATCAAGCGCTTTTAAAAATACGCCTTCACTTCAAAGCATAGATTTAGGTAATGATGTTACAGAAATAGGAGTTTCTGCATTTGAAAATTCTGGTTTAAAAAAAATAGTTATACCAGATAAAATTTATGGTATAGCAAGAAAAGCCTTTTATGAATGTATATGGTTAGAAACAGTTATAATAGGTAAAAATATAAGAAATATAGAAGAGTTTGCATTTGCCAATTGTATTTCTTTAAAAGAAATTAATTTTAATAAAGAAAGTGAAACAAATTTGGTAAATCTTAATATATTTCAAAATTGTAAAAATTTGGAATACATATATTTAGGAAATACTAAAATGATACAAGAAAATATATTTAAAGACGCCACTAATATAAAGCATATATTTGTAGATAAAGAAAAAATCGATAAAAATTTTTTAGAAAAATATAAAGATAAAATACTTTTTAATGATTTAGAATTAGATGATTTAATAGCGCTTGGAAAATCATTTAAAGAAGCAAATAAAATCTATATAGGATTAGGACGTGAACGTTAAATGAAAAATGAATTATTTATAAATTAAGAGCTATTAGTTAGCTCTTTTTGTTTATAAAAATCAATTTTTATTTACAACAGGACCCACAGGAAAACTTTTTGTTCACTTAAATAGATTGTATTTTGTTTTTAATTATTTTACCTGTAATACATAAGAAGTTTATAAATCATACTTTTTATATAAAATAGTTTAAAAGGATTTCAAATATGTAATATAAAAAAGAACAATTTTTAAAAGATTTTAAAAAAGGTTTTAAAAAAGGTATTAGGCAGTATATTTACTGTACCAGAAGAATATACATCTTTACAAGTTAAATGTTTTAAAGATTCAAAATTTAGTGAAATAGAAGTAGTAAATTATAAAGATATAAATTTAGATAAAATTTTAAAAATTAGTAAATCATTTAAAGAAACAAATAAATTATATAAAGAAATGAGACGTGAATTATGATATTAAAAGAAGGATTAAAATATATTTATAGATATGATTATGAAGATTCCAAAGAAGAAGAATTTATATTACCATCTTCATTAGAAGAAATTCAATCATATGCTTTTGGTGCTTGCAAAAAATTAAAGGAAATTGAGATACCAGAAAATGTGCGTAAAATAGGTGAAGGTGCGTTTCAACTTGACGAATCACTTGAAAAAGTAATTTTTAAAACAAATAGTTGTACTATTTCTGCATCTGCTTTTTCTGGTTGTGAATCATTAGAAAAAATTAATTTGCCTGATAATTTATATAAAATAAGTACTTGTTTATTTGATGGATGCAAATCTTTAAAAGAAATTATACTACCTTCAAAATTATCGGACATTAATGGTTCTGCTTTTGCTTATAGCGGATTGGAAAAAATTAGTATACCAAGTTCTATTACACGAATAAGTAATAGTGCTTTTAGTGACTGTGCTTTTTTAAAAGAAGTTTATTTTAAAGATACAAAAAATGTAATAGATATAGATAGATATGTTTTTGATAATTGTCAAAACTTAGAAAAAATAAAATTTAGTGGTGAAGTTGTTAAATTGGATAAAACTTGTTTTGAGAACTGTTGTTCGCTTAAAATAATTGTTTTACCACATGTACAACAAAAATTAGATATAAATCTTTTTGAAAATAATCCAGAAATATATATGTATCAAGAAACATATGATAATAATAAAAAATTTGCAAAAAAATATGATGTTCATATAATAGACCCATCAATAGACAAATTATTAGAAGATAATAATTCTTTTAGAAAAATAAATAAACTTTATAAAAATTCAATTAATAAAGAGATACATGAAATATGAATATAGAATATAAAAAACATTATACATTAGAAGAAAAAAAACAAATAACATCTATCGGTCTTGTAGGTTCGGGTT
>AUXO018449707.1_pt1 | contig 10009 bp, 15 predicted proteins | sample 768731 | NCBI WGS metagenome assembly AUXO01 (sample SAMN02715735, study PRJNA202380) | gut metagenome | biome: sheep rumen | host: Ovis aries | place: New Zealand: Palmerston North | reverse complement strand
CGGCCCGGGATCAGATCTCAAAATGTCATAATTCTATTATTGTTTTATGCATTAAAAAAGCAGGCATCATATGACGCCTGCTCTTAGAGTTAGATTGTTTGGTTATCAGCTGGCTGCGATATAAACGATCTGGCCGTAAAGCTGAGCGTTTGCAGGAACTGCTTCACCGCTGTACCAATATCTGAGTTTACCATCACTGGTTACAGAGAATCTGTATGATTTACCTGTAAGGTTATCAACCAAGATAGCATGATGATAAGATAAGGAACCTTCAGGAATAGGAAGATCACTAAGGATAAGCTCATTGGATGCGAATGTACCTGTAGGAGTGATATTTACAACCTGAAGCACAACGAGCCTTCCTGTCTTATAGCAGGATCCGGAGAAAGAACTTACTGAATACTCATTAACTGTCGGATTAACCTGTGAAGGTGTTACGGCTGAGTTAGGAGCTTTGCCTGAGAGATCGCTTTTGATCGTCATGATAAGATTATCAAGAGTAATACGATCCCAATTAGTTGATCCGGTCCATGCTCCCGGATTTGTAACAGCGATCTTACATCTGTAAAGAAGGTTATTATAGATAACCAGATCACCGATGTTATAAACGCTGGCAGCATCGAAGCTCTCTGAAATAGATGCAATAGCACCTTCAGCTTCGCTCTTAGCCGTGTTAGCTGTCGTAGCTGCATCTGATGCATCACTTAATGCCTGAGTTGCATCACCCTGTGCGGAATCAGCTGCATCCTTAGCTGCATCAATGGCTGTATCGATATCAGAGAAAGCTCCGTTGATATCAGTAAGCCATGCGGGCTTATCACTGGATACGAACTGCGGAAGTGAATAATTAGTTGTTGAATTAGTATGGCCCATGTTTTACTCTCCTTTCTTTATACAAGTAAATTCTTGCCATTAAAGTCATATTCATATGCTGTAAGATCATAAGCATCATAAGCTGATGCAGTAAGTTCAAGTGCATCATATTCGACTGCTGTAAGAGCATCATTGCTTAAGAAGTTATCAAAGATGGCATTTACAACCTGCCTTACATCTTCATACTGACCATTGATAGGATTAATCATCATATTATAATTAAGAACCTGCTGATCAGTATAAGCTTTTGCTTCAGTTAAGGATGTTGATGCATAACCCTGAGCTAAAGTATCATAAAACAGATCCTGATTATCAATATAGATCTTCTGAAGTGCTATCTGTGCATCAGTATATGCTTTATATCTTGCGGTAATACTTACATCAAGATCATTGATCGCATTTGTAAGATCGAGCCTGACCTGATTAATGCTGTTATAAACAGAGATATTATTCGATGATATAGCAGCTGCGATCATGTTATTGATCTGCTCTTCGGTTAAAACTTCGATCTTAGCAAATTCTTCTTCGAGGTAATTGGCTTTATCCAGAGTTTCTTTTGTTTGCCTGATAAGCCAATCTAAATTCATTTCATGAAAATCCGAATAAGGAAACTGATTAACAAAACCCATGATTTTATCCTCCTTCCTTTATTAATATACCATAATGCAGAACTCAGAAGCGAAGAGATCTGCAATGTGCTCATACATATTCCATCTTGCTACATCGGTCTCCTTCAGGAAGAGCTCCTGAGCGGAAGTAATACCGATATTACCATAGCCGTGATAATCATGCTTATTCTCATAAGAATCATCACCTGATTCGCCATTGCTGTTTGTATTGGAATATGTACCTGAAGCAGATCCTGCATCCTTTACAGTGCCTGTATTGGTAACATTACCGGTATTTGCTACAGTGCCGGTATCTGTTACAGTTCCGGTATTGGTAACTGTACCTGTATGTGTCTGGTCCTGATCAGTAACATCAGTTTGATTATTAACAAGTGAAGAATCATTAAAGGCCTTCTCGGAATGTGTAAGAGTAACATCATTTGAATCAGCCAGATTATCAGTCCTTGTAAGATTATCAGTCCTGGTCAGATTATTTGTCTGAGTAAGATTGTTAGTCTGTGTAAGGTTATCAGTCCTGGTATAATCTGATGAATCTGATGTAGTTCCGGAGCTGGTACCTGAACCTTTTTTTGAATAATCGCCTTCATGGGTATCGGTCCATTCTTCATAATAATCCTTATTATAAAGGGGATCATATTTCTCATTAATGAGCTTAACCCATTTATCGAAAGTCCAGTAGTTCTTTCTTGACCAGATATTAACTGCATCAATAAGGAAATCAGGATCCGAATAAAGAAGTTCAAACTCCTGGCATCTTAAAATGATAGCTCCAATAAGAGTTTCCTTATCAATGCCTGAAGGAAGCTGCATCTTATCGAATACGGATCTGTCGGGATTAAGATAATTCTCAATTCCTATCAGTGTTATCTTCGCCTGTGCCATCTTCAGGAACCTCCTTATCATCATATGTAAGCTCTGCCTTGATTGATGTACCAAACATATCATTAACGAGCTTTATGGAGCTGTCAAGTGTAGCCTTCCAGACCATAAGTCTTGCAGTAGAATCCTGCTCCCTTGATTCAGCTTCAGCAGTAACAAGTCTTTCCTTCTTATTATAAGGAAGAGATCTTATTCCTATTTCCGCATCAAAAGAGCTAAGAAGCGTGCTTCTGTCCATGAGCTGATCTGTAGTAAGATAAGACTGCTTAAGGTTTGAACGTTCCAAAAATGACCAGGGCTCTTCTTTACTCTGAGGATCCATCTGCAAAAGAGACTGATCAAAGATTACAGCCGGATCCCCTGAAGCGATCTTATCAAATATCTTCTTAAGAGTTTCAGCTGCGGCCTTATTCTTGGCACCCATAAGATAAGCAAACTTATTATTAACAATGCTCATGTTAATGCCTGAATCCAGAGCTGAGAGAAGCATTGCATAATAGGAAATAATATCCCATATACCCCTGTAATCAGGAGTAAGCTTGATAAGTTCACATTCTTCATGGATCTTAAAATGCTGATTCAGTTTAGGATTAGCAACAATAAACTCAGTTGGCTGATAGTAGAAATCAAAGCCATACAGAGCACCCGGCTGGAATGATAAACCGAATTTATCAGTATTGAAAACACCGACATATCCATAAGCGAAAATGCACCAGTAAAAGAAATCTCTTACGGATGCATCCCATTCATCAGGAAGGTCCTTGAAGTCAATGGTAGATATTGCCCTCTGGAATAGTGAACGCTGCCAATAAGCATAAGTAACAGAATTACAATACTTAAGCATTGAAGGCTGTAAATGTCCTTCAATGTTATTGATCTGATCATAATTCAGAGGTACATATCCATTAGGTATAGGATATTTTCTTGCCATATTATTTTCCTTTCTATGAATCAGGGCCCGGCCCTTAAAGAGCTGAGCCCCTCTTCATTTTTATTAGGAAGTTAAGACTATTGTTTAACCTTCTCCGCCTTCTTCAACCTCTTCGCTCATAACGAAAAGAATGAAATTCTCAGAAGGATCTCCTATGCTACCTAAGCCAAAATCAATCCAGGTATTAACATAATTCTTACGAGCTTCTACAGGTGTAGTTCTTGCAGTTTCAAACTGGAAGTCTGTAAGAACGGAATCTCTGTCAAACAAGCAGCCTACAACATAATCAGGGTTGAATGTGTAAGCTGTATCAGTTGTAGTAACACCGCCTGTGATCATATCTTCGAGCCAACCGGGAACAGTAACCTTAAGATTTACTGAAGCCTTATCTGCATCTGACATTGAGAATGTCTGCCAGAAGTCTACAGATTCAAACTGCTCAGGCTGGAGGTATTCTGTATTGAAGATCTCAGGAAGTACCATAGCCTTTGCCTTCTCCCAGAGAGGTGTATACATCATGAATCTCTGATCAGCCTTAGGTGTATGACGGAGCACATAATGAGTACCATCTGCGAGAGTAAGAGCAGGAGCTGCATGGAACATTGTAGATCTCTTTGTCATCATGTTAGAAATGATCTTAAACTCAGATACGAAGAACGCAAGAAACTCCTTAAGGTATGTAGTTCTGAGCTGTGTACCTGTGTAAGAAGTACCAAAAGCATTGTTATATTCTGCTGTAAGATCAATGACTGTTGAAAGACCTGCAATAGCGGAACCGGATGCACCCATAGCATCAGCTAATGCCATACGATTAAGGAGTGTAAGTCTGTTATGAGCTTCTTTACGCTGCTCGATATCGTTACCCTTCTCTGTGAGAACTCCGGCCCAGAAGCGAGCCCATTCATCCTCATTAGTGAAAGCTATCTTGATCTGATCCTCATAACGAGTAATGCAGTCCTGCCATACATGGGATTCTGCAAAATTCATTTCAAGAGGATGTACAGGATGCTGCTCATACTGATCCTTAGTACCTGCCGGGTTTTCAGCTGAAGCATCATTTGTATAACCATCTGCGAGGTTAATATTGATATCAGTATTGAAAGCACCGGAAGGAAGGGCCTTTGTTGAGTAGTAAGAGATCTTCCTGATCCTGTTGTTAAAATATCCGCTGTTAATTGAATCAATTAACCAGAGCGGAGCCTTGTAAGGTCTGGTTGCAGTAAAAAGCCTTGCACCTACGATTGAGAGAGCATTGAAGATCTCATCAGTAGAATATGTCATAGCCAATTTACCGGCATCCATGAAACCCTGTGCATCAATTACGCTGAATGTATCCTGGCCTGTAAGCTGAGCCATGACTGCATTAATAAGAGCGTAACCATCTTTACGATTGATTGACATAAGCTGCCTCCTTATAAAGTTTTATACTAAAGTTTACATGAAACTTTGAGCCATTTTTAAGAGTGATTCCTGCTCCTTCTTTTTAGCTTCCTCTGATAAAGGAGCTGAATCCGTATTGATATTTTCCTTTTGAAGTTTTTTGAGCTTTTCTTCTGATTCTTTAAGCTTTGCCTGAAGATCTTCTATCTGCTTTTGCATTTCAGGATCAGGCTTCTTATCCTCTTCTGGTACCGGAGCTGCCGGAGCTGGTACCGGATCAGGAGCAGGAGCTTCCTGCTGCTGTGCTTCATTCTGTTCGTCTATCTCTGCCAGGGCATCAATGTCCTTTTTGGAATAACCCTTTGCGAGTAGCGTTAATGTGTCTTTTAATCCTACCTTTGCCATAAAATGACCTCCTAATAAAAATATAAGGGACCTTTTGCAGATCAAGAGATCTGTCCGGGATCAGCGGAACCTCTTGAAACCTCCCCGGTTATGTGATCTCCATCTGAGCAAACAGATGCAAGAGGAATATATTACGGTCCCTTTATATGTACTATTATCATATTTTGCATTAAACTTCAAGTTTAGTGTTTATAAACATTCTTAAATTGTCTTTCTATGAAGAACTTTTTAAGAAATAAGATATCAAAGCCTGACAGATCATCAATTATCTGTTTGATATCATAAGCATAACCTAATCTCTGGAGATAGTTAGGAACAGCAGGACCTTCATAGCAGGCAAGGAAGGCAAAAGTTGCATCCGAATAATCAGATATTCGCTTAAAATCATTCATTGTTATGCCGTAACCATCACCATAAGTATTAAGGATATAACTTCTCTTTACATACAGATCAGGATAATCATTAGGATCCCAGTAAGATCTCCAGCATGTACCAACCCATTTACCAAATGAATCATTGACCAGAGCATAAAGCTGGCCCAGAGCATCATCAGGCGAAGCTCCGGGCTGTGCTTCAGTAGTTGATTCATTAGGTGCATGATTAGGGATCCATGAAGCATTAATATATTCAGATGCAGGCGTGAACTGGAATAAGCCATAACCTCCGGAATAGGTAACTGTATTATTTTCCCATAACCATGGATTAAGAGCTGATTCTCCATATACATTACCAAGGATTCCTGTAATAGCATCATCAGAATAACCTAAAGGGCTTAAATATTCATATACTGCTTTTATATTAGCAGTACCTTCCATTGACTGAATGGAATAACCGCCTGAAGGCTTTGCATAAAAAGGCATATATTACTCCCAGAAGAAACCGCTGTTAAGATATCCGTTTATCTTCTCTGCTTCATCATGTGTACCCGGTATGATACATTCTGCATTTTGGCATACAGTATAACCTGATAAAGTATTAAGTGTTCTTACCTGGCATAAGGGCCTTCCGTTTTCAGTAATATCTTCATCAACGGCTGTAAGGAACTTAGACACAAGATAAATATTATCTGTATCAAAATATCCCAGATAAGAACCTCCATTGCCAATACCTGATACATGAGGATATTTAAGTCTTGTACCATTCTCAATGGTATTCCATGCAGACTGTGCAGCTGCTCCCGGATTCCAGTTAGCAATGGCTGATACAATATCAATAGTACCTGATACTGCATTACCTGTGAAAGCAAGAGGGTCCTTTAATGTCTGAGACAGATTTACATCAACACCGACCTTAGCTGTACCATTATAGATAATGTTAGAAGCTCTTTCAGTACCATATACTATTATCCTGGTCATACCGGTAACAAGATCTATCATGTGCTTTATAGTGATTGAAGTACAATCGATCAGAGCAGCAGGATCCAAAGGAATATCACCAAAAGGACCATAATGTAATATATGCTCAGTAAAAGGCGAAGCGTTCATATATTCACCTCTGGAAGATGCCTGAGGATGAGGTGTAAGGTTTATTGTAGTATCAGTATCAATGTCATAGGGCTGCTGTATTGCCGTTATATTTCCCTGAGGTGAAGGCCAGTTATAATAACCGAATCTGAGATTTGATACTGTACCTGTAGGAGCAGGAATAGGTACACATATGCAAGATACAATATACTGCATAGGGTTAATAAGGGCCTGCTGTACACCCGGAGAATATTCCAGCGAAAGATCAGACCAGTTATCAACATTAGTCATAAGATAAGTTACAAAAGCAAGAAGAGCTGCTGTATCCATATGATAATAAGTTACGGATCCAAACTGTGAATACTGGTTTGGAGCATAACCGATAATACCTACAACATAAGAATGACCTAAAGCCCATCCCATAGGGTTAGGAGCAACCTGCTTAATACCTGTTTCTTTTATCTTAGCCGGATAGAAACTATCTGAGATATATCCATCATAATCAGAAGCAGACCTCAATACATAATGAGATCCAGCTCCGATCTCGGTTTTCCAGGATGCAAGTACATCACATGTACAGGATGCATACCAGAAGCCTTTATCATAGGACCAGTCATTAATAAAGAAATATCTTTCAAAAGAAGGTACATAGCAATAATTAAAACCTACAGGATTACCTCCTACATTAAACTTAAATGTCGGATTCATCAAAGAGGTATTATCCAGGAGCAGACATTCTAATGTATCAGCTCCTTCTATCTGTGCTGATGTTGGCTTTAATGTGCTATTCTCCCTCTTATTAAATGTAAGAAGAGTTACCTGAATAGACATGATGATTACTCCTTATCAAGCTTATCAATAAGTCTCTGAAGAGCCAGAGTATTGTTATTTAATGCTTCAGTCATTTTGGCAACCTCATCCTTATGCTCTTTATTGATCTCAGTGAGCTGCTTCTGGTTTTCCGTATAAATGAACTTTACAAACATTGCACAACCGACTGCTGCAACGATAGGGAACCCGAGCGAGCTGATAACCTGTGCTACTTCTGACATTGTTTTATACCTCCTTAAGATAATCCATGCAAACCCATCCATAATCATCAATACGGCCCCAGCCGTTCTTCTGCTCATAGATGGTAACTTTATCCCCATTATAAAGCTTCCATATAGCCTTATATCCTGTTCCGGGACCTTCTCTTACATTAAGGAATGTGTTTACACAAACCTTATACATCATTTTTATCAAGTCATTATCAGGTGAAGTTACAGGAGCAGGAGCTTCATCCTTTGCACCGGGCATTTCATATCCGTCATACTGGATGGATCCGGCACCTGCGATCTTGGGATCATCAAAGCGGTAATACTTATAAGCGACCTGACCGCCATTAGTATTTCCTTCGATTACTGTGAATCCGTCTGTTCCGAGCTCTTCAACATATCCCCAGTCAACAATGATACCGGTATGATAAATAGCTCCGTCTGATCTCTGGAAGAAGATCTTATCACCGCATTTCATATCAGCGGGATCCGTTACGAACTGTCCTCTGGATCTGAAGTAAGAAGCCGACTGTGTACAGCCTGCTCCGGCATTGCCTGAATACGGCTCGCAGAGGTAATCTCTTGCAGCATCTGCATCAGGATCCAGTACAGACATGCTGTTAAGAGTATTCTGATAGATAAGCCAGTCAACGAAGATAGAGCACCAATCACATTCACCATCTTTATGGTAATTGTAAAAATCGACTGCATCAAGATCAGCTGCATACTTTGTATGCTTGCCGTCATACTGTGAATATCCTACCTGCTTCCAGGCAAGATCACATACAGGTTTTGAATAAATGCTTGACATAGAATACCTCCTTATAAATAGGTTGTTTAATTTAATATAACACATAAAAAAGGGACCTTCCAATATGGAAGGCCCCGGATAACATCAAGCAGATCTGTTAGGCAATATTCATACGGATCTTATAGAATGTTGTGTTAGGTGATTACAAAAGAGATTTAACCTGCCTGATGATATCTTCAAGATTAGCGTTAGAGACCGGGAACCAAGCACGATTATAATACTTATCTCCGACCTTCTCAGAAGGGAAGTTCAGGAAGTAAACTGTATCACCCTTCTTGTGCTTCTCGCCATCTTCCTTAACTGTTGCTTCCTTCAGCATGCAGCTCTTGATCTTAACACCATTAACATCAAGATCGACCATGATGATGGAATCGTTCTTTGTTGCTCTGGCAGCTTCAACAGTGATCTTATAATCAATCTTCTCAGCTGCATCCTTTTTAACTTCCTTCTTTTCTGTACCAAACATACGGGTACCTCCTAAAATAATTATTTATCTTCACAGCCGAAGCTGTTAGGATCATATCAATCACCGAACCTTAACTCTGATACATCATCCGGCTTAGCGAATGTATGATGCTCTGTTATCTCAATTTCAGTAATTTTAGTATCTAATATCTTAAGTATTTCATCCATTACAAAAAGGAATGAATCAAGCTTAACATTTTTAATAACAGTAGTATCTTTTCTTGTAGGAATACCTTTAGCATTAGCTTTAAGTATATTGATCATATCTTTACATTCATTAATTCGCATATCAGTCATTTGAATAACCTCCAGTAAAGTTGTTGCATGTTAAATAAAATCTGATAACAGAATTTTCTTGATGTATTTTTGATAGGCCTGTATTCTTCAGGATTTTCTTCCTTGATCAAGAAAAATTCGCATAATCTCATAAAATCTAATAATTCAATACAATGATCTAAACCTTCAAGATAATCATCTTCCAATCTTCCTGTAAATTTATCACTTTCCTTAACAAATAATTTTAATGCATTAAGTTTGCACTGATCAGCATCTATCTGATTGTTAAAAGGAAGTTTTGAACCTTCATAATAAATATTCATATCTCCAGTACAACCTCCTGAAGCCTCTTAAACAGTTTAGAGAACTGATATCTTCCGTCAACCTTACCATTTAGGTAAAGATCAAAGAAGAATTCACCTGTCTTAAGATCATGCCATTTTGTGATGCTTATGATAGGTGATGTCCCGCCTACAAATCTGCAATCTTCCGGAATTAAGTTATCCATATAATCACCTCCTAATAAACTTTATCCGTAGCATCAATATAACATAATAGTATTCATTGAGCAATAGTTAAACAACAAAAAACTTCTTATAATTCATAATGAGATCATACATGGAATACTTTTCAAACTTCATATGGTCCTCAATGCAGTCAACCCGGAGCTCCTGGCCGTGCTCGATCCAGAAGAGCTTCTGGTGATTCTCTTTATTGAGATCCCATTCATATATAAAAGGTCCCTTGGAAGTACACATGTAATGCATATTATCGGGCCTTCTGTATATGTAATAATCTTTAGTCTTATAATGGATCTTGTGAAGGCATTGCATATTCTTGATGCTCATATTCTTTATATT
>AUXO015948755.1_pt1 | contig 10009 bp, 6 predicted proteins | sample 768731 | NCBI WGS metagenome assembly AUXO01 (sample SAMN02715735, study PRJNA202380) | gut metagenome | biome: sheep rumen | host: Ovis aries | place: New Zealand: Palmerston North | reverse complement strand
TAGCGGTCTGATGTGAACATTTCAGTCGCCTGACCGATGATGAATCCGACGGCCAGACCGAAGATTACGGCAAATGCCGGCTTCATGGAACCGAGTATCATGTTGCTTCCGACAAGAGAAAAGATGATCGTAATGATATAGGCCACATAACTGCCCCTGTTGAGGGCTGCCTGCGGATTGCCGTTCTCATCGCCCTTGACGAAGAAAGTTCCGATCATGGAAGCGATGATGCCGACCGCAGCGAGCAGAAGAGGATAGATGGCTCCGGCTCTGTCATAGGCAAGAATGCCGAGTGTGATGGCGGAAACGACAGCACCTACGTAGGATTCGAAAAGATCCGCGCCCATTCCGGCAACGTCGCCGACGTTGTCACCGACGTTATCCGCGATAACTGCAGGATTTCTCGGGTCATCCTCCGGAATGTTGTTTTCAACCTTACCGACAAGGTCAGCGCCTACGTCTGCGGCTTTCGTGTAGATACCGCCGCCGACACGGGCGAAAAGAGCTACGGAGGAGGCTCCGAGACTGTAGCCGAAGAGGACATCCGCATTACCTGTGATCAGATAAATTACGCTTACGCCCAGAAGACCGAGTCCGACTACGGAGAATCCCATGACTGCACCGCCGTGATAAGCGACGGTAAGAGCCTTGGACATGCCGGATGTCCGGGCTGCATTCGCTGTACGGACATTGGCATCTGTCGCGATACGCATTCCGAAAAATCCGGCCAGCGTCGAGAAAACTGCTCCGAACAGGAAACAGACCGCCGTGCTCCAGTTCCCGATCCCTATGCCGATGACGACGAACAGAACAGCGGCAAAAATAACAAGTACTTTATACTCGGAGAAAAGGAAAGCATTAGCGCCTTCGCGAATGGCTCCGGCAATTTCCTTCATTCGGTCGGTACCTTCATCCTCCTTTTTTACAGAAGAGGCAAGGTATACCGCAAATAGTAGTGCACAGACGGCAATTATTGGTACAGCATAAATCATAGCATAGTCCTCCCATGAAAAAAGACAGAAAACAGTAAATAAATATCGATAAATCGATTGTTTACCTTTTGATTTCTGAAAGTATGTATTGAAACTATTTTATGCTTATTAGGGAAAATAAGCAACTATATGTGTTAAAATATAATAAAATTTAATCAGTATATTTAATAATAAAAACTGAAATGTTGTGAATATGTTTAAAAATTACTGTTTTTCAACGGTATATTTGTGAAAAAGACGGTAATGCAATAATGGAGTATTTTTTCCGGCAATGCAGTCAGGGGACGGAGATTTAGATGCCCTTTTCATTAAAAAAATGTGGAATAAGAAGAATTATGCTTACCGCGTTTCCCAAATAATCGTTTACCGGATTGCCGGAGAATGATATGATTTAAAGTTGATACCTGCGGTATTTTTTGAAAGGAGGTGAACGGCATGGCGGAAAAGATAAGACTTACGCAGTATGCAAAGACATCCGGGTGAGCGGCCAAAATAGGTCCGGAGACCCTTGCTCAGGTTCTGAGTAAGTTACCTAGATTTAATGACGACAATCTGCTTGTCGGGCTGGGCACTTCCGATGATGCCGCTGTATATAAAGTCAGTGACGATGTTGCAATGATCCAGACGGTGGATTTCTTCACCCCAATTGTGGATGAACCATATATGTTCGGCCAGATCGCAGCGGCCAATGCCCTGAGTGATGTGTGGGCGATGGGCGGTGAGCCTGTCGTGGCACTCAATATTGTATGTTTCCCGAACTGTCTGCAGCCGGAAATTCTTGCTGAGATCATGGCGGGAGGAGCTGACAAGGTAAAGGAAGCGGGAGCGATCCTGGTAGGAGGACATTCTGTTCAGGATGATGAGCCCAAGTACGGGTTGTGCGTATCCGGCTTTGTACATCCGAATAAGATATATAAGAACTATGGATGCCGGCCCGGAGATGTACTGATCCTTACGAAGCAGCTTGGCAGCGGGGTGATCAATACCGCGATCAAAGGAGGCATTGCCTCGGATTCTGAAATAAACTGTGTTCAGAAAGTCATGGCATATCTGAATAAGACGGCCAAAAGAGTATCGGAGAAATACACAATTCATGCATGTACCGACATTACCGGTTTTGGTTTCCTGGGACACTGTGCCGAGATGGTGACAGCGAGCAGAGGAGTATCCTTTGAGATTCATACTGATGACATCGCATTCATGGATGGAGCTGCGGAGTATGCCAAAATGGGTCTTATACCGGCAGGGACATACTCCAATATGAAGCATATGTTCAGGATGATGAGCCCAAGTACGGGTTGTGCGTATCCGGCCTTGTACATCCGAATAAGATATATAAGAACTATGGATGCCGGCCCGGAGATGTACTGATCCTTACGAAGCAGCTTGGCAGCGGGGTGATCAATACCGCGATCAAAGGAGGCATTGCCTCGGATTCTGAAATAAACTGTGTTCAGAAAGTCATGGCATATCTGAATAAGACGGCCAAAAGAGTATCGGAGAAATACACAATTCATGCATGTACCGACATTACCGGTTTTGGTTTCCTGGGACACTGTGCCGAGATGGTGACAGCGAGCAGAGGAGTATCCTTTGAGATTCATACTGATGACATCGCATTCATGGATGGAGCTGCGGAGTATGCCAAAATGGGTCTTATACCGGCAGGGACATACTCCAATATGAAGCATTCCGGCAAATATGTCGAGAAGGGGGCTGTGGAACAGTTCATATATGATCTGCTCTATGATCCTCAGTCATCGGGCGGACTTCTTTTCTCAGTTCCGGAAGATGAGGCTCTGAGTTTCTACAGAGAGCTTAAGAGCTCGGGGATGGATACGGAGATATCTGTTGTCGGAAAGGTCGTAGAAAAGAGAGAGAACGGTATTTATCTCCTTTAATTTGGAAGAGTTCAGAAGAGGGGCTGTCACACAAGACAATACGTCCGATATATAGCAGATATTTGCAAATACCGTCTGCTATATATAGCGGCGTAAAGCTTAGTGTGACAGCTCCTTCATTTTCTGCTGAGGTATACTGCCTGATTCTATTTTTCGCGGATATCTACAAGCTGTTTCTCATCGATGGAAGCTTCCCCGAATGTTGCCATGCCGTCGACCATAGCCAGCGCAGCATCGATCAGATGGAAAGCCAGCGGACATCCGCTTCCTTCTCCGAGCCGCATGTTCATGAACAGCATGGGCTCTTTCCCGAGTGCTTTCATTGCATACAGAAATCCCGGCTCTTCAGAACAGTGAGAAGGAATCATGAAGTCAGTCGTATCCGGACAGAGACGGCTGGCAGCAAGTGCAGCCACAGCCGAGATAAAACCGTCGATCACGACCGGGATTCGGTAACGGGCGGCACCTAGATAGACACCCACAAGCCCGGCAATGTCAAGACCACCGACTTTGGAAAGGACATCGACCGGATCGCCCGGATCCGGTCTGTTCACATCGAGAGCGCAGCGTACGACATCTTTCTTGTGCGCCCAGGCTTCTTTCGTGAGTCCTGCTCCCCTGCCCACAGCCTGATCAGCCCTGATTCCGGTGAGTCCCATAAGAACACAGGCACTGGAGGTCGTGTTACCCATACCGAGTTCACCGGTCCCGAGAAGTTCATAGCCTTTTGCTTTTAAAAACTCTACTGTTTCAATACCGGTCTCGATTGCCCGAACACACATATTTCGTGTCATGGCAGGACCTTTCGTAAAGTTGTTCGTGCCTTTTGCAATCTTTCGGTCAATGAGACCGGGGATTTTCTTGTCTGTATTTATACCGATATCTATGAGAATGAAGTCAGAGCCGGCCTCTTCTGCCAGTACGGTCATTCCGCTTTTCCCCTGTGCCATCGCATGAGCCATGAGAACGGTGACTTCCTGAGGTGCGGAGGCAACATTTTCCTCATACACCCCGTTATCGGCGCACATGACGATGACAGAACGCTTCTTTACCGAGATGCCGCGGGTCCTGCCTTTGATTCCGGCTATATCAACAGCCAGTGTCTCCAGTTTTCCGAGACTTCCCATGGGCTTGATCAGCCCGTCTATATACCGGCCTGCCTCGTTCATCGCGGCCCGGTCTGCAGGACGTATTTCAGAAATGATCCGTCTGTATTTTTCCATACCAAGTCCTCCGTATTTTTTGTCAGGGCATCATTATAGCACAATCGAAATAAGCAGTAAATTTTGCTTTACTTTGCCCGGAATAAGGAAATATCATCAATATAGAAGCAGTTATTTTCAGAATTAGATTGTAAAGGTATTGACGTGTAAGCAGTTTTGGTAAGAGACAGATCTGATCTGGAAAAGTAAAAATACCCCATTCATGACAGCGGTGGGAGTATGTAACAGATTATAGGATAATAAGAGCAAGGAGAGAATATATATGTACAGATTACTTGCACTCGATATGGACGGAACTCTTCTCAACAGTCGAAAGGAAATTTCACCGGTCACGATGAAAGCTATTGATGAGCTGGTCGCAAAAGGCATCGCAGTTTCACTCTGTACAGGCCGGGGCATCGCGGAGCTTGCGGATAACGCCGCAGAATTAAAAGGAATTCCGTACGGTATTCTGAACAGCGGCGGCTGTGTCTATGATTTTACCGAAGAGAAGGCAATCGACAGGACATTACTGGATGATGGCTGTCTGATGGAGTGCCTGGAAGCGGCAGAGGCGGTCAGGGCCATGCCGTACCTGCTTACGCAAAGTGCATCTGTGGCTCAGAGTGAAGATATGCGGGATGTTTCTGTTTTTCAGATGGGTATTTATCAGCCTTTGTATGACAGGGTCGCAACGGCGGTGCCGGATATAAAAGAGTTTTTAAAATCACATCCGGATCAGAGCCTGAAGCTCTGCATCTATCACAGGGATCCGGAAACCAGGGAGATGACCCGTGCGCGTCTGGCCCCTCTCGGTCTCGTGCTGGCGGATTGCGAGACCACATCGTTGGAGATAACACCACAGGGCGTTTCAAAAGCATCAGGGCTCATGAGGCTGTGCGAACATCTGGGAATACCGGTCGAGGAGACGATCGCTGTCGGAGATTCCGACAATGATCTTGATGTACTGCGGGCGGCCGGGCTTGCAGTGGCTATGGGGAATGCCAACGAAAATGTAAAAAATGTGTGTGATGACATTGTCGCTGATAACGACCACGATGGAATCGTGGAGGTGATCAGGAGGTATTTTGACTGATTCTGAAATTACATTCCCAGGCTTCTTTCCAGATGATATAATTCAAGAAGAAAGAATAAATTGTTTTCCGGAGGAGAAAATATGGCTAAATATATCATGGCACTAGATGCCGGAACCACAAGCAATCGCTGTATTCTTTTCAATGAAAAAGGAGAGATGTGCAGCGTATCTCAGAAAGAATTCACACAGATCTTCCCGAAACCGGGCTGGGTGGAGCATGATGCCAACGAAATCTGGTCGACTCAATATCTGGTCGCGCAGGATGCCATGCAGAAAGTCGGTGCGGATGCGGAAGATATCGTTGCAATCGGTATCACCAACCAGCGTGAGACTACGATCGTCTGGGATCGAGTGACGGGAGAACCGATCTGCAATGCGATCGTCTGGCAGTGCCGCCGTACAGCGGATTACGCGGAATCTCTGAAGGCGAAAGGACTCACTGAGAAGTTCCGTGAAAAGACAGGCCTTATCATAGACCCCTATTTTTCCGCTACGAAACTTCATTGGATCCTCGAAAATGTCGAGGGCGCGAGGGAAAAAGCCGAGAAGGGCGACCTGCTCTTCGGTACGGTGGATACATGGCTCATGTGGAAGCTCTCCTACGGGAAGATCCATAAGACCGATTACTCCAACGCTTCAAGGACGATGCTTTTCAATATCAATCTGCTCGACTGGGATGATGAGATCCTGGAAGAGCTGAATATTCCGCGCTGCATGCTGCCGGAAGCTGTTCCATCCTCCGGCCTGTTCGGAAATACGGATGAGATTCTTTTCGGTGATGCTATTCCGATCGCGGGTGTGGCAGGAGACCAGCAGGCGGCCCTGTTCGGTCAGACATGCTTTAATGCGGGAGAAGCCAAAAACACATACGGAACCGGCTGCTTCATGCTGATGAATACCGGTGAAAAGCCTATCTTCTCGAAAAACGGTCTTCTTACAACCATTGCCTGGGGGATTGACGGAAAGGTCAATTACGCACTGGAAGGTTCCGTTTATGTCGCAGGAGCGGCAATTCAGTGGCTTCGTGACGAGCTGAAGGTCATCGAGGACGCACGTGATTCCGAGTACTTTGCCATGAAGGTGAAGGACACGAACGGCTGCTACGTCGTACCGGCCTTTACCGGCCTCGGCGCGCCTCATTGGGATCCTTATGCCCGCGGTGTGATCACAGGACTGACACGCGGTGTCAACAAGAACCATATCATTCGCGCGACTCTGGAATCTCTTGCTTTCCAGGTCAATGATGTACTGGGTGCAATGGAGAAAGATTCCGGCATTTATCTGTCTGCACTGAAAGTTGACGGCGGTGCGTGCAAGAACAACTTCCTGATGCAGTTCCAGGCGGATCTGATCAACGCTCCGGTAAGACGTCCGCAGTGTGTCGAGACCACCGCTATGGGAGCTGCCTATCTGGCAGGACTGGCTGTCGGATACTGGAAGAGCAAGGAAGAGGTCATCCGCAACTGGGCGGTCGACAGGGAATTTGTTCCGGAAATGGATGAAAAGGAGAGAACATGTCAGGTGAAAGGATGGAATCAGGCAGTCCGTGCAACATACGGATGGGCTAAGCCGGAATGATTCCCGGTGAGGCGGGAGCGCTGAGACTTTCATGACTTAGAACAGTGGGGGCTGCTGTACGATACTTCGTGCGGCAGCCCCTCATTAAATGTGTTAAATGTTTTGCGTGTATGCAGGTCCTGCTTACTCTCTGTTCTTTAATACCTCCTGAATGCTGATCGCATCGATTTTTCTGTTCAGGAAGAAACTTATGATCAGATAGACAGCCAGGATCAGAAGATATAATACGACATAGACCATAGGTGTCATGCTCAGATCCATTGCACAGGTCACATTGGAGATGAAGTAGGGATACAGCGTATCAATGAATAGCTTGGCCAGCGGGAGGATGATCAGGCTGCCGACTGCCACGATATAAAAATTGCCGTTGAGGTAGAGTTTTTTGATCTCTGAACGCCTGTATCCGAATATCTTCATCAGAGAGATGTCGTAGGATGAGTTGTCGACCATGACGCCCAGCATAAGATACATGACGATGATGAAGATGACGGCTGAGATTCCGCACATGATGTAGATCATGGAGTACATGAGCTCGACAAATACATCTGCCGACGCAATTACCTTCTGCTTATCAAGACTCGAATAGAGCCTTCCGGACGGAATATTAAGTGCGTGATCGGCAAATACGACATTGTAGTAATCCTTATCATAGCCGAACATATCCCTCATGGTCTTAAGGTCCATGAAAGCGAAGAATCCCGGTGAGTATTGTGTGATGCTGCTCACCCGGAAAGCATAAAGCTGTTCATTCTCCCGGTCTTCCAGGACAATTTCATCTCCGACGGAATAACCGAATTTCTGAGCCATCGCCGAGCTGATACACACATCTTTCCGGCTGGTATTGAGCGACAGGTCAAAGTAGGGTGTATCCTCATTTATTCCGAGAAGTGTAACGTCGAACTCGTAGCCGAAAGATTCTCTGCTGAGGGTGACAGCCAGGGCTTCCTCTCCGCCTTCCGGAACGGTCTTTTCGGGATATTTGTAAGTATACATGTATTCGAAACGTGTATCCGCGACATTGTCATTCTTTACATGTGTACACATGACCCAGCAGTCTATGCCGATAAAGATCAGCATGAGAGAGACGAGAAGGCCTGCAAGAACTGTGACGGTACTCCTGAATTCCAGGATCATCTGACGGATTCGGAAGCGGGAGATAAAGCCGAACTTATCGAGCCGTATGTTTCGCACTTTTCCGCGCTTTCTTTCATGTCGGAGAAGCGAGAGGACCGGTCGTGACAGTCTCTTTCGTATGACGAAATAATTGACAAGCAGAGAGATGACCGGAGGGACTACAATACCATACACAAGAATATATGGATAAAGACTCACTTTAATAGCCGGAACTGAAAAGTACAGATAGGAGTCCTGCATCTGATAGTTACAGCCGATCGGACTGTATCCGACAAGAGTTCCGATCAGACCGCCTGTAAAGGTGATGATCATCGGCATGAACGTATAGTGGCGGATCAGCTCCCGTTTTTTCACTCCGAGGGCATAGAGGGCACCGATGACTTCGCTTTCATCGTCAATCTCATGAATGACAAAAACGGCGATACAGTATGAGAACAGGGCAAATACGATGATGCCCGCGAAAAAGCAGGAACTTTTGTTGATTTCCACATCATCGGAGGCAGTACCGATACGCATGTTGTCCTCAGCTGCGACCAGTTGCTGAAGATTGTGTATGTTAGGATCCAGCATGTCCCGAAGATCCGCGGCATCCTTATCATCTGCAAACAGAGGCGAGGAGAGAAAATCCTGGAGCATTTCCCCGGCCCCCATCTTTTCTTTGATATAGTCCCGGAACCATGGATCCTCGACATCTCTGTAGTTAAAGTCGAAATCTTCTATTAAATGCTTGAGCTCATCGTGTGAAAGGATTCCGTTCAGCCGGTAGGCATAGACAAAATTCTCGGATTCTAGTGCAGCTCCGTCGGAAAGCATGTTTTCATACTGTTCCGGTATGACAAATGCCAGACCGAAGGTGGAGGAATCTATAATACTGTCGTTCATCTTCGCAATGGGAGATTCATAGTCAGGGACGGTACCTATCCCTGTGACCGTAAAAAGCTGACCGCCGATCACAATGGAATCACCTGTGCACAGATCATGCAGTTCGCAGTAACGTTTCTCCAGAGCTACCTCGCCGTACACCTCCGCCGGCCTGCCTTCATCACATTCGAGAAGATTTATATCTGTACGATTCCTGAAAATGCGGATGACACTGCCGTCTTCTGCATTCACATCAAAGTAAAAGGCCCGCTCGAGCGTCACGCCTTCATCCCGGATCAGTTTTTCTTCCTTCTCGGACAGTGCGGTAAAAGTAGTGAACTGACCGTCTTCCATGTGATTTTTGAGCCGGTGTTCCTTCGTTCCCTGAATAATATTCTCCGCGGCGGCAAGAAGACTCACGATCATATAGGAACCCAGGAAGATCAAAAGGCCCAGGGCGATGTATCTCAAAAAGTGAGCCTTAAGATTTCGAATGATTCGTTTGCGCAAAATAGTGTTCATGTCAGATATCCTCAAGATCGGCAGCGGGAACGAGAACCTCATTGATATACTCTTTTGAAATAAGCCCGTCGCGGATTTCGATCACCTGATGGACCATCCGGCGTATGGCGTTATTATGAGTGACGATCAGCATGGTTGTTCCGTAAGTCTGATTAACTTTTTCGAGCAGCATAAGAATACTGCGCGAGGTCGTCGAATCGAGAGCCCCGGTCGGCTCATCGCACAGAAGCAGTTTAGGGTTTTTTATGAGGGCACGCGCAATGGCGCATCGCTGCTGTTGGCCGCCTGAGAGCTGGGAAGGAAATTTGTTCTTATAATCGGTCATGCCGAGAACGTCAAGGAGCTCATTCATGTCAAGGGGGTGGCTTGTCAGGTATCCGCAGACTTCAATATTTTCCTTCACTGTGAGATTCGGAATCAGGTTGTAGAACTGAAAAATAAAGCCCAGCTTGTCACGTCGGTAATCTGAGAGCCGATCCGGGGAGAGACCGACGATTTCATCACCGTCAATGACGATCGAACCGGAATCAGGCAGGTCAAGGCCGCCGATACAGTTGAGAAAAGTTGATTTCCCGGAGCCGCTGGGTCCCTGTATAACACACATATTACCCTGTTTAACATGCGTAGATATGCCTTTTAATACCATGATCCTGCTTTCCCCGCTTGCGTAACTTTTCTTCAGGTCCTTGATTTCCAGATACATGAGAGCTCCTTTATAAAATG
>AUXO017464121.1_pt1 | contig 10010 bp, 8 predicted proteins | sample 768731 | NCBI WGS metagenome assembly AUXO01 (sample SAMN02715735, study PRJNA202380) | gut metagenome | biome: sheep rumen | host: Ovis aries | place: New Zealand: Palmerston North | reverse complement strand
GATTTAACTTCATCTAATTCATCATTTAATACATTAAATACAAGTTCATCGTGTACCTGAATTAACATTTTACTCTTTAATCCACGCTTATTAAACTCGTCATATATCTCAACCATTGCTTTTTTTAATATATCAGCAGCAGTACCTTGAATTGGAGTATTTAATGCCATTCTTTCACCACTACTTCTAATTAGATAGTTCTTACTATTTAACTCCTCAATTACTCTCTTACGATTCATTAAAGTAGTAACATAGCCATATTGATAAGCCTCTGCTTTTTGTTTTTCCATGTAATCCATAATTCCAGGGTATGTTTCTAAATAATTATCAATAAAGTTTTTTGCGGTAACAATGTCAATACCTAAATCTTCTGATAAACCAAAACTACTAATTCCATATAAAATACCAAAATTAACTGCTTTAGCATTTCTTCTCATTTCTTTAGTAACTTCATCCATAGGAACATGAAATATGTCAGATGCAGTCTTAGCATGAATATCCTTATCTTCAACAAATGCTTTAATTAAGTTTTCTTCCTTTGACATATGAGCAAATATTCTAAGTTCTACTTGAGAATAATCACTAGATAAAATAACAGAATCAGAATCAGGAACAAAGGCTTTTCTAATTAATCTAGAAAAATCACTTCTAGCAGGAATATTTTGTAAATTAGGACTAATACTAGATAACCTTCCAGTACGAGTTAATGTTTGAGTAAATATAGTATGTATTCTTCCATCTTCCCTAACCTCAGCCTTTAATCCAACTGCATAATTTGTATAAAGTTTAGCAAGAGTTCTATATTCAAGTATCTTATCCACAATAGGATGTAAATTTCTAATCTTATCAAGAATATCTTTACTAGTAGAATACTTATTATCTTTAGTTCTCTTTGGATATTTAATACCTAATGTTTCAAATAATACAACGCCTAATTGTGCAGGACTCATAATATTAAATTCGCATCCCGCATCTTTATAAATATCTTGTTCTAAATCTGACATATCTGATTTAAGCTTAGATTCTATTTCAGAAAGATAATCAACATTTACTTTTATACCAGTAATTTCCATATCAGCAAGAACTCTTGCAAGAGGCATCTCAATATTGTTAAATAAATCTAACTCTTCATCCATTCCAAGTTTCTTTAAAACTTCGTCTTTTGTTTCATAAATAAATTTTGCTTTAAGGCAACATACTTTCTTTAACTCATCAAGTTCTAATTCCTTAGGTCTTTTTAGAGTACCATATAATTCTTCATATGGAGTAATATCATAATCAAAACTTCTTGCTACAAAACTAATATCATCTTTAACAACATAATCAAGTAAATAAGCACCAATCATAGAGTCATATGAAACATTATTAATACTAATTCCTAAATTGTTAAGTACAACAATGCATTTCTTTAAATCATACGTACTTTTATCAATATCACTAGAGAATAAATCACTATAATTTTTTATTTCATCTTTTCCTATAAAGTATCCATTTTCTCCATCATATAAACCAATACCTAGAATTTCACTTTTACTATAAACTTCTCCTCTAGTTTCTAAATAAAATGAAAAACTTTTATTAGAAAATTTAGACATATCTAAAATATTAAGTTCTTTTTCTTCTTTTTTTACTTCAGCTTCTTCAGTAGTAGTAACGCCACCAAAATCAATCTTTTTCATTAATGAGAAAAATTCTAACTCTTCAAGAATTTTCTTAAATTCTTCTGGATTATATCCATTATATTTACAATCTTCTAATGAGAAGTCAAGTGGAACATCTCTATATATAGTAGCAAGATCAAAACTCATATAAGCATTATCTTTATCAGCTAATAATTTTTCCTTAGTTTTACCAGAAATACTATCAATATTTTCATATATTCCGTCTAAACTACCATACTTTGAAACAAGATTAATTGCAGTTTTCTCACCTATTCCTTTAACACCAGGAATATTATCACTAGAGTCACCCATCAAAGCTTTTAAATCAACCATTCTAATTGGTTCAACTTGATAAGTATTCATAAATTCTTCTCTATTCATTAATATATGACCAGATTGTTTTAATAATTTAACATCAACTTCATCACTAATAAGTTGTAATAAATCTTTATCACTACTTACTATAGTTGCATTAAACTCATCTTCTTCATCGACTCTTTTAGCAAGAGTTCCAATAATATCATCCGCTTCATAATTTTCAATTTCAAAATACTTAATTCCCATTGCTTTAAGAACTTCTTTAGCTTTAGGAAATTGCACTTTTAATTCATCAGGCATAGCCATTCTTCCTGCTTTATATTCATCATACTTATTATGTCTAAATGTCTTTCCTTTATCAAAAGCAACTAATATATAACTAGGATTTTCTTCTTTAATAATTTTATTCATCATATTGATGAAACTATATAATGCATTAGTTGGAAATCCTTTAGAATTTTTCATAATTACACCTTGGTATGCAGTAGCATAAAAACTTCTAAATACTAAGTTATTTCCATCAACTAATATAATCTTCTTCATTGTATCACCCATGAATTAGTATAACATAAATTATCTTTTATTCTCCATAATTTAACGAAATTAAACTACTTTCATTATTAGAATGATTTAAATTTTCTACTCTTTCACTATATACAATTAAATATAAAACAAATAAAATGTATAAACTAACTATAATTATTCCATCAATTAAAAACTTTTTCATTTTCACCACTCCTTACACTTCATAAAAAGTATAATTCGAATAATTGTTCGTGTCAATAGTAAATTGAAACATTTGTTTGACATTTTGAGTATTTAATGATAAAATAATTCATGTAAGGAGGGCTTTATATGGAAAAATTAACTGGAAGACAAAATCATATACTACAAGTGTTAAAACAATTAATTGCTGAAAATGGTTACCCACCTACTGTAAGAGAAATTGGAGAAAAAGCACATCTTTCTTCGCCTGCAACAATTCATTTTCATTTAAAGAAATTAGAAGAAAAAGGATATATAAAAAAGAATGATAATAAAAATAGAACAATAGAAATATTAGTTCCAAATGAATATCTAGAAAAGGAAGAAAGCGTTGTTGATGTTCCTCTACTTGGAAAAGTTACTGCAGGAACACCAATTGAAGCAATTGAAATGCCAGATGAGTATTTTAGTATCCCTGCAAGTCTAATTACAACAAAAAATGAAGTGTTCACATTAAGAGTTAGTGGAGATTCAATGATTAATGTAGGAATTTATGATGGAGATATTATAATTGTAGAAAGAAGAAATACAGCAAGAAATGGTGAAACAGTAGTTGCAATGAATGCAGACAATGAAGTAACTGTTAAAACATTTTATAAAGAAAAGGATCATTTTAGATTACAACCAGAAAATGATACAATGGATCCAATAATTCTAAAAGACGTTACAATTTTAGGAAAAGTAATTGGACTATATAGAAAATTATAAAAAGGACTACTTATAAAGTAGTTCTTTTTTTATTCCATAATTATCTAATATATTAGTCTTTCCATTTAACTTAATACACATATTCTCCCCCTGAATTAATGGTTCACTTACTAATTCAATTGTTGGATATCTTTCAATTAATTCACACATTAGATCAATAAATCTTTCACACTTATTGTAACTAATAGAATCTTCTTTATTTACAAATCTATCAAACATTTTCTTATTGTGTATATAATCAGAGACTTTATCAGTGATTGTGCCTTGACTAATTAATTCTACAATTTCATCAACATCATTTTCTGTATATGAGGTAAAGACATCATAAATACTATCTGATAAATGTTCATGATAATCATAGTTAAAAACTTGTAATGTAGGGATTTCTATATTTGTAATACCATTATCATATAAAAAATCAAAAAATAAACCTAAAGCAATAATAAAATCTGCGGATACAAATTTATTTCTAAGACCTTTTCTAATTGATTGTAAATCACTTTTTATATCTTCATTATGGCTTTCATGTAGTGATTGTATTCCATATATAAAACAAGTAGCTTTGCCATTAACATTTGCTAAAGTAAAATGAATTGCAGGAAAATCATAATCAATTGTTGGTTCGAGAAAACTCTTTGGCCTTCTGCGAATAGAAAAAACAATATTTTTATTAGTTTCAAACCAATCTTCATTCTCATTAATACGATAAGCCAATATATCTTTATTTTCAAAACGTTTTATTTCTTTATAATCAGCTAATACTTCTTCAGCTCTTATAAAGGAAATTTGTTTTTCTAAAAATCCTTCAACATCATTAATATCATTAACACCCATGCGTAACCATATACTACGTATAAAATTATAATGAAATAGAAGTGCGTGTCCTTTCTTTCTAGAATAACTTTCAATTAACTTTTCGAGTAAATAAAAAAAACGTTTAGAATTATGTACTGGAATATATATTTCATCTTTACCATTTTTTTCTTCTTGATATATCTGAGTTAAATATCGAATTGAATTTAACCCTTTGCCATAATCTTTATCGTCCTTATCAAGATAACCCTCAAACGATTTCAAAGTATCTAAATCAAATAAAAATTTAATATATGGCATATCAAATTCCCAAGTTAAAAAATCAGGAATTGTTTTAGTTAAAAAAATTTTTCTAATATCTTCCATAAATCCCCCTACAAAAAAATAGTCAAAAGACTATTTCTTAATAAAACTTCTAACAATATAACTTGCAATAATTAAGCCTGCTGTTGCCGGCACAAACGCACTACTTCCTGGCGTTCTATCACCTGTTTTAATAGGTAGTTCAGTAGATGATAAAACCATTACTTTTTTATTTATTTTTTCATCTTTAATAAATTTTCTAATTATTCTTGCCAGTGGATCATTAACTGTTTTTCTTATATCAACTATATCTAGTTTTGTTGGGTCTAGTTTATTACCTGTTCCCATACTTGATATAAAGTCAATGTTATTAGTAATGCATCTTTTAATTACTTCTTTTTTTGTTGATACTGTGTCACAGCAATCTACAAAATAATCAATATCGTATTTGAATAGCTCTTCAATATTATTGATATCAATAAATTTATCTATTTTTATAACATTACATGCTTCATTGATATCTTTTATTCTATTTTCTAATACATCTACTTTTTTCATTCCAATGGTAGACTTCAAAGCAATGATTTGTCTATTAATATTTGATTCATCTATAACATCATAATCTACTAATATTAATTTGCCAATATTACTTCTTGTAAGTGATTCGGCTACATATCCTCCTACTCCACCTACACCTAAAATTAAAACAGTTTTCTTACTTAATTCAGATAACTGTTCATTTCCTATAATTTTTTCTAATCTTGAAAATTTATGCTGCATTTTTATGTTCAACCTCATCTTTTTTCTTTATTAATTGTTTAGGTCTACTACTTGATTGAACAAGTACTAATGGTTTATCATATATCAACTTACTAATATATGAAATTTTTGTATACATTTCTGTATTTTCTTTTGCCATTTTATAATAGTTTTTTAAATTTCTATAATCTTTTGAATTAATTACACCTAAAGCTTTAATTGAGTCTTGTATACTATCTTCTGGAATTGTTGAATCTGATAAAACAACACATTCAAAGTTATTGATAAAGTCTATTGTTTCACTTAAATCTGCAATTCCTGCTTCTTCAAATAATTCAGGCCATTTATTTTCATCTCTAACATCTTTAACTATTCTTTGTAGTTTAGCAATTTTATCATCTGTTAAGTATTTTGATAAACCTATTTTTTCTAATGAAACATACCTTCCCCTTGATGGAGCCCCTGGAATTTCTTTTCTTAAATCAGTAATTGCTTTTCCATATAATCTATCTAGACTATCATTTACTTTTTTAGGTGGTTTTCCAACCTCGTATACATCATATAATGATGAATCTGTTTCTGTCCTTGTTGTTACTATAAAGTTTCTTGGATGTAATAGAGATCTACTTCTGATAAAGTCAATTGGAGCTGATTCGTCTTTTGATTCAATAAAACTTGATTCTGAAAATTTTTCTCTATTTATAATTATTTCACTTTGCGTTGCATCATCGTAACATACTCTATGTCTAACTTTTGATGCCGCTCTAAGTTTTAATTCTACATTCATTATTCTGTTTTTGTTAACTATAGGTAAAATTAACATAACTCATCACCCCTATTGGGTATTTATTCTATCATAACATGTAGAAAATTGCAAATAAAAAAGTCAGTTAGATCGTCGTGGCAAACGATAAAACCTGTCCCTAGTCCAGGTGGGTGTCCGTACGCTATCTTTAGGATCCTTAATAAATTAAGTATTCAACACCAATAGCTGATCTGAACTCCCGTATCGTTATTTTCGTCGGTTTTAATAGTGCCCGTACATATCTATCTGACAATTTAATTATACTATATTTTATATTTAATAACAAGCTTTTTAACACTTTTTTACACTTTTCATAAAATATCTTAGGTGAAAATGTTATGAAATATATGTATAACGACATAACTATTTATTATGAAAGAATTGGCAAAAGTAATAAAAAAACAATTATTATTTTCCCTGGTTGGGGTGATAACCGTTCAACATTTTATAATATAATTAATTATTTTAAAGATAAGTATTGTATTTATATTTTTGACTATCCTGGATTTGGAAAAAGTGATTCATTTAATACAACTTTATCTATATATGACTATGCTGAATTATTTTATAATTTTATTTTAGATATGAACATTAATAATCCATATATTATTGCTCACTCTTTTGGTGGAAGAATAACTGCAATTCTACTTGGAAAATATAATCTAAATGTTGAAAAATTAGTTCTAATAGATGTTGCTGGTATTAAAAGATTAAAAAAAATAAGTTTATTATTTAAACAATTTAGTTATAAATTATTAAAAAAAATAAAATATATTTTGCCTAAGAAATTAGGATATTTGTATTTGGAAAAGCTTATTAGTATTTTTGGTTCAACTGATTATAAAAATATAAATTCTTCTATGAGAAATACATTTAAGAATATAGTTAATGAAGATTTACGAAAATATTATAAATTGATTAAATCTTCTACTTTAATAATTTGGGGAGACAATGATTATGATACTCCATTAAAAGATGCATATCTATTAAACAAATATATAACTGATTCTGCAGTCATAATTTACAAAAATTCTAGTCATTTTTCTTATCTTGAATATTCATTATATACTAATAAAATTTTAGCATCTTTTTTTGATTAAAAAAGACACTATTCTGTGTCTTTTTCTTCTACTAACATTATTTTTGCATGCATATGGTTATCAATTTCATTATTTGTCTGATTACTTAGCCATATTTTTAGAGTAATTGTTTTTTTGTTTCCTTTTTCTATAAAATCTCTTAGGATTATTAAATCATCATTATCAAATGATTTTACTGTTTTTCCATCTAAAGAATATTTTATGTTTTCTTTTGGAATATTATTTGTACACTCACATTGTTTTGTTGCAAACTCATCTTCTGATAATACTATTTTATAATTATAGTCATTCATTGAATCATTGTTTATTTTAAAAACATAATTTTCTGTATTTAAGCCATCCACATCGTTCATTATATTATCATTTGTAAGTGTTATTGTTCTTCCGGATGTGGATATTCCTCTATATATTTTTTTTGCATTTACATTATTTAACAATGTTGATGAATCAACTTTAAGTGTTGAATATCCAATTACTGTAAATAGAGCTACAAATATTGTTGTAAGTATGATTGTATATTTTCTTTCGTTTGCTTTTATTTTTGATATTGAATGTTTTAATTGTATTGATGAATTTTTATTAATTTCATTGCTTTTTTTTCTTTTATTTTTCTGAGCCATTACAATCACCCTATCTTATTGATAGTATATCAAAATTTTTTTAAGAATAAAAGAGCAAATTAAAAAAGTTGCATTGCAACTTTTCATTATGGATTTAATCTATTTGGACCTCTAAATAAGAATTGGCTTTCTTTTACACTTGGTATACCTAACAACAACATAGTTAGTCTATCTACTCCAATTGCAAATCCACCATGTGGAGGGCAACCATGTTTGAAGAAATCAAGGTAAAATGCAACATCTTCTCCTAAGCCTTTTTCTTTAGCACTTTTAACAATTTCTTCATATCTATGTTCACGTTGTGCACCTGTTGTAATTTCTACACCTCTCCAAATTAAATCATAGCCTTGTAGAATACCATTTTCATCTCTCATATGATAGAAAGCACGTTTTTCTGCAGGGAAATCTATTACAAATAAGAATTCTGAATCAAATTTGTCTTTTGCTAATTTATAGCATAATCTTTCTGCTTCAGTTGTTAAATCATTCTTTTCAGAATCATCAATTTTGTAGTTATAATTTTTTTCAAGTTCTTCGTAAATATCTGCAAGTCTCATCATTGGGAATGGTAATTTTGGTACTACTACTTCCATATCAAATACTTCTTTTATTTTTTCACCGTATTCTTCTTTAACTTTTTCTAATGCATATGCAAGCATTTCTGCTTCTAAATTCATAACATCGTTAAAATCATTAATATATGCAAATTCTACATCAAATGATGTAAATTCTGTAGCATGTCTTGATGTATTTGAATTTTCTGCTCTAAAGCATGGAGCTACTTCGAATACTCTTCCAAATCCACTTGCTAATGCCATTTGTTTATAGAATTGTGGGCTTTGTGCTAAATATGCTTTTCTATCAAAGTATTTTACTTCAAATACTTCTGAACCAGATTCACTTGCTGCTCCTATAAATTTTGGTGTATGTATTTCAGTAAATCTGTTCTTATATAAATATTCTCTCATATATCTTACAATACAACTTTGTACTTGAAATAATAATATGTTTTTTTCACTTCTTAGATCTATATATCTATAGTCTAATCTTGTATCAATGTTTACTGTTGATGTGTCTTTATAATTGAATGGTAATTCACCTGTATTTTTACTTGTTACTTCAATTTTTGTAGGAATAATTTCCATTCCACCCATTTTTACTTTTGGTGCTTCCATTAATTTACCAGTTACTTTTATTGTTGACTCTACTGGTAATTCGTTTACTATTTCTACTAATTCTTTATTTTGTTCTTCACTTTTTTCTATTGTAATTTGAACCTTTCCTGTTTCATCTCTTAAAACAATGAATTGTACCCATTGTAGATTTCTAACGCTATCTACAAATCCAGACACTTCAATTTCTTCATCAAAATGTTCTTTTAAATCTTTTAAAAATAATCTTTTCATTTTTAATCCTCCTCATGATGGCATCCACATTTATGTCCCTTTTTATGTTTACCACAACATTCGTGTTCTTCATCTTTATGGCATGTACACTCTTCTCCATCTTGGCATCCACAATCGCAATCTGGTCCGCAATCACATCCACATCCACATTCATCATCGTGACATGTACATTCTTCTCCGTCTTGGCATCCACAATCGCAATCTGGTCCGCAATCACATCCGCAGCTGCATCCATCTTCTGAATCCATTTCGTTTAATTTTTCATCTAAGTAATAGATTAATACATCTAAGCTTATTATTTCTTCTTCTTTTGTTTTATTATTCTTTATTTTTACTTCATTATTATTTAAATCTTCGCTATTTAAAACACATGTAAATTTAGCTTTTAATCTATCTGCTTGTTTGAATTGTCCTTTTAATCCTCTTCCTGTATACTCTGTATCTACAATAAATCCAGCTAATCTTAATTCTTGAGCTAAGTATGCAGCATATTTTTTCTCATCTTCATTTACATACATTATAAATAAATCTATGTCATCAATAATTGGTAATTTTACTTTTTCTAGTTCAAGAGCTTTTACTAGTCTTCCTATTCCTGATGCAAATCCAACGCATGGAGTTTCAGGACCATCTAATTGATTTACAAGGCCATTATATCTTCCACCTGCACCAATTACATTATTAGAACCAAATCCCTCAACTTTAGCTTCAATTTCAAATACAGTGTGATTATAATAATCAAGTCCTCTAAC
>AUXO012979041.1_pt1 | contig 10010 bp, 12 predicted proteins | sample 768731 | NCBI WGS metagenome assembly AUXO01 (sample SAMN02715735, study PRJNA202380) | gut metagenome | biome: sheep rumen | host: Ovis aries | place: New Zealand: Palmerston North | reverse complement strand
TTTTGAAAGTAGAAAATATAATAAATAAAGTAACATTACTTTGCGAATGTAGAATCGAAAAAGTAATGTTACCTGCCATTAGTAATGTTACCTGCCATTACTTTTTTACATTGTCTTTCGCAAGTGCATTGATTCATTCAATCCTGAAATCGTGTTCATTGCATAAATCGTTTAAAACGCTTACATTAACACCATTTGCCGTTGCTATGCCTTTCAATGTTTTATAGGTAATGAATCCTTTTTTATCGATTCTACCTTTAATTACATCATAGCAATGATTCATAATGACCTTATTTTTAGCATTGCGCTCCTTTTGTTCCTCTAATTCCTTTATTCTCCTTTCATTGCTCGCTTTTTCAATTTTGTATTCCTTGATTAATTTGTCTAATTCTTTGTTCTTTCGCTCTAATTCATCAATATTTCCATCTGTTGAAACATATTCACACAATAAATTTCGCATTAGACTGCTTATGTTTCCATTGCTCTTGTATTTCGCTGTTTCAACAATCCCTTCATCTAAATAGACTGTGTACGCTTTATATCTCTTTGAAACCATTTTTAACACATCTCAATAAATTACTATTGAAAAGAGAGAAATAGATTAAAAATAAAATAAATGACATTACTTTCATGATAAAGTAGCATTACTTTTTGAGAAAGTGAAATTACTTTGATTGTCAAAGTAGCATTACTTTTTGAAAGTAACATCACTAATATTAAAAAGTGACATCATCAAAAATGCCATTACTTTTGACATGATAGTGCAATTACTTTTTGAAAGTAACATTACTTTTGACATGAAAGTGCCATCAGTTTTTAAAAAGTGCCATTACTTTTTGTTAATAGTAATATTACCCAATATTTATTAACAATAACTGAAAAATAAGTATATTAAGTATACTTATTAGCTTGAAGGTATACCCATTACCTTCAGCTCACATTCTTTTTTTATTTCTAATATTTTCTTTCAATTCTGACTATTTTTATTTGACATCTAAAGTTGTTTGACCTTCATCACGTTTCATTCCTTCTTGAATATAACGTGTTATGAGTTTTGTCTCACTTATTCGCATTTTCTTTGCGTGCAATTCAAACTCATATGCTAATTCATTGTCTATTCTGAAATTTTTCAGCTTAACATCAGGATTTGCTTTTGTCATGATAATCACTCAAATTAGATATGTTATTAGTTATGTAAATAGTCATATATAAATATGCTTTATTGCAAGCATGTTGAAATCACAATGAAAGTCATGAAAACATACTGTAATGTACAAAAATGTACATGCAGCACAAGTCAATTCAAGCATTTTTAAAACGTTTTAGAGCAAATAAAAAGCAAATTGACTTTATTTTCCCATTTAACAAAGGATTAAATAATTGAATGAATAAATATTAAAGTAGCTGTTAGTCACTTTTAAAAAATTTTTACATATCACCCCCTTTACTTATGTACACTTTTTTTTGACTAACAGCTACTCTCTCTTTAATTTTAAAAATACTGAATTTTCCATGCATTTTTAATGCAGGTTTTCACGTGTCTTAAACTTTTTTTCTTAAAATTCATCACATTTCATCACATTTTTGATAAAATTTCATTGTATCCCTTTTGAATATTTCTGACTTTTTTAAATAAAAAAATTATGATCGGTTTAGGATATTTTATGATTTTATTTTTCATTCATTTTACATTCCTTTTTCATTCCCTTCAGTATCATGAATGTTTTTTAAATCAAAAAATATCATGTTGCTGTCATGTTGCTGTCATGTTGAAATTTTGATAAATTCCTTGCTTGCTCTACATTAAACAAGATTAGATGTTCACTTTTCACAACTGAATGCAAATGTTTTAAGAAATGCCTTATCATTCAAATACTTTGACAAACAAAGTATAATTTCCTTTTGTCTCTCTTTGATTAAACATGTTGTAAAATAGCTATTGAAAATCTTTCATCATGGAAGGAAGTTTGCCAGGAAATAGAAATGAATTTGTGTTCATTGAAATGTTGCTTTGCATTAAACTTTTTTTAAGATTTTGTTTGATTTTTTAGGTCTTGAGCTTTCATGTTAAAGTCATTAGTCAAATTTTTGAAGTCATGAAAATTTATGATGAAAGTCATGACTTTTTTTGCAGGTGATTTTTAATTCATGACTTTTTGATATTTTTTCATGACTTTGATTTTTTATTAAACGCATGAAAATTTTTATCGAATTGCATTGAACATTTTTTAAGTTTTTGTAAGATTTCAACATTTATGCTAAACAAAAGCACACTTTTTTTAATGATTATTAAACTTGCACTACTTTGTCATTTTGTTGCTACTTGATATGTATCAAATGAGACAAGTTTGATTTGAGTAGGTCATCTTTCATATTTTGCAATGTGCTTTCATTAAATCAATACTTTTTCTTTGAAGTAGTCATTTAATTAGTCATTCCTATTTCAAATATTAAAAGTTGAATTTTTTTTCATGATCTAAAAATTTCAATTTCAGAGCTTTCATTAAATTAAATAGAAGTTTCATTAAAATAATAGTAACTCTTTGAAGTAGTCAAATAATTTAATGTCAAAATAAGATTTAAAAAAAAGAGTTTATCGATTTTGACTTTCAAAGTCATGAAAATCTTCAAAAAAGTCATGATTTTTGTTCAATTCACAAATCAATTTTGTGTTCACATCGATAAAAGTCATGAAATTTTGCATGACTTAATTTGTATCTCCTGAAGATATGTCATGAAAAAGTCATGAATAAATTTAATAATTTTGACTAATAGAAATAGTCATGTGAGATTATGTTTGAAAAAATAATGTATAAAGTCAAAGACAATGTCTTCAGGATTAGAGATTTCACTTCAGGTGACAAGGTAGATGAGAGCAAATTCATTGAAGGCACAAATCAAAGAGGCGCACCACAATTGCAAACTCCAGTATGTGTCATGTATAAAGATGAATACAATAGCTTAAAACAAGAGATTGAATCCAGCAAACATCATGTTTTAACATTAAGCTCTCAAATAAATGACTATGATTCTAAAATTGAAGAGCTTGAGAAAAAACTCCATGAAAAAAAGCAAACAAATATTGATGAAGTGATTCAATTAAAAGAAGATATTTCAAACATTAAGCAAGAGCGCATTGAAGAGATTAAAAAATTAGAAAGTGTTCATGCAAATGAAATACTTGAGCTTGAGAAAGCACACCACCAGGAAATACTTGACTTAAAAGAAGAGCTTTCTCAAACTAAACAAGACAACCTCCAGGCAATGAGAGAAAAAGACAAAATACATAATGATGAAGTTGAAAAAATACGCAATAGTTTTTTAAAATTGTTAGTAACTGAAAATACTGAAGACGTGAGTCAATTGTTAGAGCTTGAAGATCTTCCTTTTTACATCAGGCCATTTGTGAGAAAACACATGAATAAAATAAGAGAAATGAAAGAGAGAAAGCTTTCAAATTCTCCTCAAGCAATTATTAGCACATATGAAAAATAATATGCATAAAATTTTCAACATGCTTTCACACTTCATTATAAAAAATTATCTTTTTTTGCTTTGCTCTTTTTTCAATTCCTTCTCAAAGTGTTCTCTTGTCCTTATATCTGCCCATGCTACCATGCTCCAAGCATTATGCAAGGTTTCAGATTCAATCACTTTTTGATAAAAGTCAAAGTAAATATCTGAATAAATGAGCTTTGCGTGTTCATCAGGTTCCAGCGCAAGCTTTGACTCATGAAATGTTTTAAGACTGAAATCCCTTGAGATGAAATTACTCAAGACTTCATTCATGCTCTTTAAAAATGAGTAATTGATGAAGTCATATATGTTTTCATATATAGGTGAGAAATTCAATGCAAGCTCTTTGATTGTATACAATGCGCTTTTATATGAGCCTTCATCATTATTCAAGTAATACATGAAAGCGCTTTTTGTTAATCCATCAATGCTTGCTCTCAATTGCTCTTCATCAAGGTTCTCAAGATAGCTTTCAAGTATTTCATCACGCATTTTCTCAAGTTCCTTTTTGCTTGTCATTTTCATCTCACCTCTTCAAATTCATAAACACAATTGTCATAAAGCTTGTTTATTAAAGAAAGCATTTCATCATTGTCTTTTTCATCATTCTCAATCAATGACTTGAGCTTTGAAATATTGCTCATGTCTTCAAGAGAAACAAATTGCTTTTTGCTCCTTTCAAAGACTCTTGTCAATGACGCCATCTCATTATGAGATGAAAGAGAAATCTCTTCAGGTTTCCACATCTTGCAGTCAATTTCAAACACTTGAGACATGATCATGTTTGCTGAAGTAACAAGACAATAATTGATGTAAGTTTCAATTTGTGGAAATCTTGCAAGATACACATATATTAACATCTTCAAAGACTCACATGTTTTCTCAAGCTCTTTGCAATCCTTTTGCATGATTGATTTATAATAAGAGAAACAAAGAGCCTTGACATATTTCTCAATGTCCTCTTCATTTAAATCACGCATTATCTTTTCAAGTTCACATCTTAATTTGTCAATACTTGTCATATTATCACTTTTTGTCATCTTCTCTTATTTTTGCAAGTTTGTTGTCAAGTTCATCAAGCTCTTGTATTGAGTCAGGTGAAATCTCAATGACATCACCTGAAGAGACATCAAAAATAAGCCCATTCTTAAGTTCATTCATTTCTTTTTCATACTCATCAAGTTGTCTATCTTTCAATACTCTATTTCCCACATTGCAAGCATTAATGATGAGCTTTAATTGTTGTATTTTAATTTTTTCACGTTCAACATCACGCACACGCCCATTGAACACCTTATTATTCATGTAATTAATAGTTTTAATTGTGGTGTCAATGAAAAAACTTCTTAACTCATGGTTAGGTGAGCTTGAAGTCAGATCCACATTCTCATATTGTTGAATTTCATTTCTTTTCCTTTTTTTACTCAATAAATACACCTCTTAATGTACGTTTAAAAATTTCAAAAGAAGATGAATGAATATTTTAAAAGAAGATTAAAGCATTCACACACCTTCATCATAAACCTATCAAAAGACAAGGCCTCCATGCAAGCAAATTAATTGAGAAATTGTCTTGCAATTTTCATTATTTCATGTTTGTCAGTTGTGTTCTCAAGATTTGAGATAAAGTCATAATAGTTTAAAGTGAGATTGCATGAGCTACAATAAAATCTCTCTTTGAAGATGACTGCTGAAGGATTTTTGTCATTGTGAAAAGGACATGAGACAATTATCTTGTCTCCCTGACTTTTGCCATTTATTCCATATGCATTTGCTATGTCTCTCAAGTCAATTTCATTAAACGTTTGATATTTGCCTTTATACTTTTTCTTTAATTCCTGGCGCTTTTTCAGATTTATCAATTCCAGGTCTTTTTGCCTTTGAGCATTTTTGAATGAGATTTCTTTATCCAGTTTCAAGAGCATATTGTTGAAACCTTTAGGCGCTTTGTATTCATCAAAAGAGAAATGCATGACCTCTCTCTTGTTGCTTTTCAACATTGAGAGCATGTCTTCATATGTGATGTTCAAAGGCAAAGGCCTTGTTATGAGATTTGTCTTTGAATGTGTACTGTAAGGCACACGCTGTAATCTCTTATGTGCTTTTGTCTTGTCAAAGACGTTGAAATCTAAATGTTTCAGGTTTAATTCTTTTGAGTATGATCTTGCTAACATCTCACTTATTTGTGAAAGATTTGTCAGTTGCATTTCATCAAAAAAGACGTTTATGTGAAATCCCTTTGAGCCACTACTTATAAGATATGGTCTTAAATGGAATCTTTGAAGATAATTGCACAATCTTATTGTCTCATTGAATACGTCCTGCAATAAGTCATCACAGAATATTAACTCCCTGAAATCTTGTTTAAGCGCACTCAATCTTTCAATGCGTTCCCTTCCTGAAAGTTCATCATTGCATTTCTTAATCTCACATTTTATGACATCTACTTCATGAGATCCTTCAAAGTCAAAGTCAAAAAACAATCTATCACAAAAACGTGTTTCAATCTTACCACCTTTGAAATCCTGCAATGATTTATAATAGGTGATTTCACCACCTAATAATCCATCATTATTATATGCATTCCTTATTAGAAATGAAGGCGCTAACTTGCATGAAATGTCTCTTTTATTGTAATTATATGAAGATAAGTTCAATGCTCTTTGCACACGCCCATTTTTGAAGGTTTTCTCCTTATCAAATACGTATCTGAAGTTTCTTAAAAAATGGTTATGATAATACTCCAGGTAATAAGGTTTTAAGAGTTTTCTCTCTTTTTTTAACAATTCCTTTTTGCGTGATTTCATGAGCTTGCACCTTCATTAATTGCATTTTCTACAAGCTCAACAAACCTCTCTTGCAAGAAATAGACTTCCACATTGTTTTTCTTTTCCATGTCTATGAAATCACACACATATAATCTTGTGACATTGTTTTCAACCTTCAAAGGTGTTCTTTCGCTGTTGAAGTCATCAGGATTTGAAAATTCACAATATTTGTTTGTGATTTGTTGAAGTGTTTTCTCACCTGAAGACAATATCTCATAAATTTCATATGCACATTCAACATCAATGCCCATATCTTCAAATTGCTCTTTATATGCTAAACTAAATATGGTAATATTAGTATTTTTGGGATTGCATATGTTTTTTTTACTTTGTTTGTCATTTAAAGGATTTTCCATTGTTTTAGAGTATGTGCAAATTTTTTGCTCATTTTGTGTTTCAGGTATACCCTTTGAATTTTTTATCTCTTCAACAATTTCATCTTTAAAATTCATCATTGTATCAATATCATATGAAGATGTATTGTTTAATTCAATGACGTGTTCATCATAGTTTAATCCATCAAAAAAGCCTTGAATGAAGTTAAAATAGCTATTATACTCTTCAACATCTATTTTTTCATTGTAGTTTTCACAATAATTTTTTAAGTAATATATACCCTTTTTATTTATTATAATATTTGCATATATTAATAAATCAATAATTATCTTTTGTTTAACAAAAGAAGACAAAAAACTATGTGCAAATTGATTTTGCATATTATTGTCATAGTTTATTTCCTTATTAGAGCCTTCTCCTTCCTTCTTTACCTTATAATAAAAGTTAGGTGATTTGCTATTGTCTTCATCAAGCTGAATCTTATTGACAATGTCTAACTCAACAAGAGATTTATGTGTGCCTTTGTCAAACCTATCCAAGTCATGCTTTAATGTGCTTGTACTACATTTGAGCTTTTTAGCTATTGAATTAACTAAAGGTTCGCCTTCTTTAATCTTCTTTTGAGTTTTCCTTGATTCAATAGCAAGTTGCCCATTTAATTCTTCAATATGGTCATAAGCCTCTTCATCAGTCATTTCAGGCAATATCTCCAGGATTTGCTTTTGACGTTCACTTAATTTATATCTTTGAGCCTCTTCATCTCTTTCCCATATATTATTGACAAATGCCAAATCTTCATATGATCCTATAGTTAAAGAAACATCTTCTTTGACTTTGATTTCCTTCCTTTCATAATATTCAAAGAAGGTCTTTGCTTTTGCCATATTGATGAAATGATTAACATCTCTATTGTTGTAGTTTGTAGGATTGAAGATTGAGAGAAAAGGATTATACACTTTGATGTCTTGCTCAAGTAGATAATGAATGCAAGCTTGAATGATTAATCTCTTTTTTTCTATGATGTGATTATCATTTCCACCTATAACATTATTGTCACGTATTTTGTATTTGACAAGATCTTCAGATTCATCTTTGTCAATAATGGTGACTCCTAAATTGAAAAGCCTATTTGCTAACTCCTCATCAGGTATTGTCTTTGCATAAGTGATAATAATTTCATATTTGCCTTTAAGCTTGAATGTTTGCTGTTTGTTATTTATGACTGTCTTCAATTCCTTTGTCTTCTTTGTGTTGTCAGTTAGTTCTTTGCAAAGATTGACAAGTTCATCATTAAAAGGAAGGTCATCAAGTATGAGTATGTTATAATTTTCATCATAGCTTTCAAAGTCATAATAAATATTTTTAGGTGAAATGTTTCTCAATATATGCACATGTTTTTGTGGAAAGTTCATTGCTACAGCAAAAGCAAGGTCACTTTTGCCCTGCCCTGACTCTCCACCTATAAGCCCATGCGCTCCATCACCTACAAATAAAGAAGATTCCATCAAGATAAGCGCATTCCTTGTAGATTTGTGACCTTGATGTGTTAAACTCACGCTTTTTTGTATTTCTTTAAATAGCTTGTTTTCATCAAGTATTTTCAAGGCCTCACGCTTTATGTCTTCAGGATAATCATTGAATTTTTGAATGGAATCCTCTTTTGCCATCTCAAGAGATTCATCTTCAATTATATCAGGAAATTCAAACACGTCCTCTTTCAATACCTGAAGGCAATCACTCTCACTTATTTTGTTTGTGAAATAATCCACAAATTCAACATATGACCCTTCGCTTGAAGGATTGTTATTTTTACCACCTGAAAAAGCCACTTTTTTATTTAATGTCTTAAGGTTTTTTTCATCACCTATGTCAAGCGTGAAATCAATATTGAATCCTCTTGACTTGACAAATCCTTCAGGTGTTTTCTTTGCCCATTTGCATATGATTTCACATTTTTTGTCAGGATTTCTGCTTGCCCATAAGTAGAGATTGTCTTGTGTGTTAAAATTAGATGTATCTTCCACGCCTGCAAGTTGAAACTCTTCTTTAAATGGAAAGTATGCTCCAGTAAAATCATAAGTGAATCCATCATTCATTAATTCTCTTGTGAGTTTGTAAGGATTTAAGCTTGCGTCTTTATCTTGAATTTCATCAAGTGTTTCATCTACATTGCTTAACACATTTTTTATCATTTCATTAAAATTATTCTCATTATTCATAATTTACATATTATAACACGTGAAAAAAAGATAATATTTATATGAAAAAAAACATAATATTAATTAAATTTGTGTTTCACGTGTTCAGGATTAAGCCTCACGCAATTGCTAAATGTTAAGAGGTTTAATCCAGTTATACGCACCTTTTTTTAATTAATTTCACCTCCTAACAATAGCTATTATGACAAGATGAACGCATGACATTACATTCAATAAGATTGAGGAACATTTGACATGCTTTGTCATGAGTAGGTGCAAAGCTATTTTTATCACGCATTAATGCAAGGTAAGGCAATTTTATTCACCAGCACGCTCAAGAGGTATGATCTTATACCATGTCTTATTGCCTTTTTGTTTTTGAGCCTTGCCCTTGAATGTTAAATCTTGCAATGCGCTGTCTATGTCTTGTTTGTAGCATTTAATGTCATCATTTCCAATTCCTGAAACAAATGAAACTAAAGGATATAACTTTGAGCCTTCAGGTATGACAATCTTGTTCTCATGATCCATCTTGACATTAAAGGCCACACTTTGCTCCTGACTTGTATTGCAAAGAATAAAATCAATGTAGAAATAGAAGCCATTTTCAACATCAGCACTCTCATATAATTGACCTACATTTGCAATTTTCACATTTTGAGGTGTTTTAATAAGAGAGTTATAGAAGTCATCTTCATCAAGAGTAAGAACACGCTCAAATGCCATCATGCACACCTTCATTTTTTTTGATGTTCTCTTCAATGACAAGATTTTCAATGCGTTCCAGGTGCTGAATTGCTAAACTCTCAAGAGATTCTACTTTCAATGCATTGAAAAAGTTTGATAATGCAAGGTCAAGGATTGCTCCCTTGCTTAATCTCATTGAAATCAAATTCTCATTTTTCATCAAGTCATCTATACTGTCATAATTCTTTTTTGATATGTAGGCATTAATCCTATTTTTTCTTATTTTTTCACTCATTATATCACGTTTCATGTTTTACAAAGTGATGAATCCTGAAACGTTTCTTTAAGAATAATATATGAAAATGAGTTGAGAAAAAAGTGAAAGGATTAAATACATGAGATTAGAAAAATAGTGTTTGACTAACTCTCATGAAAAAGGTTTGCT
>AUXO012871650.1_pt1 | contig 10010 bp, 10 predicted proteins | sample 768731 | NCBI WGS metagenome assembly AUXO01 (sample SAMN02715735, study PRJNA202380) | gut metagenome | biome: sheep rumen | host: Ovis aries | place: New Zealand: Palmerston North | reverse complement strand
TATAGATGGAATCAATATATACAGTATTTGAATATCCAAATGGAGATGCTGCTTCCAATGTGTCCATTGGAACAATTCTGTTACTATCCAATTTCCCCCTTATAATGATATTTTTATCTGGTTGAGGTATTACAATATCTCCTCTATGTAATCCTTGTTTTTTTAAATCATTACTTGTTACCAATAAAACTTGGGCAAATTCCAAACCATTTTCTAACTCAAACTGTTGGTACTCGTATCCTAAATTTGTTTTCTCAGTTGGTGGATTATACGATTCATTCGTTTCACAATACGAAAAACGATCTTTAGATGACAAGAGTGATTTGTAAAATGACACTGGATCCAACTCATAGTCGCAAGAGACGGAGTCTGGCATGTCATTTCGCCATAAATAATCATGATTCATCTGAGAATAAATCCATTTGTTAAATTCCAAATAGACATTCTCGGAGCGAATCGTTTCAGGTGCTTCCGACGACAAATCATCGTCGGAAGCACAGCTGCTAAAAGATAATACTCCTAACAATGCTGTAATTGCAATGTTGCTTCTTATAGTCATACTTTATTGAATGGAAACACTTTGACCTTCATTATCGTACAGAATAAGGCCTTTTTCATAATGATTGAATTTTTCAACCATTGCGCATCTTGACGTTGTAAACTCTTCTGGTGTCCAATAATACCAGCTAACTTCATCATTTTCAAAATCATAATCAAAACGATATGAGTAGCCCAGCTTGATATCATCTACAAATTCTGTACCCATAGGAACTAATTCATCTTCTGTCGTTTCTGCGTAAAAACGGAAAGAGGCATTTCTTATAGGAAATGTGAAAAAGTAAAGGTATGGACTCGTTAAGTCTGAATCATATTCAGCTTTAACTTTATAGAATTTGTATTTACTATCGCTTTTAATTGAATAATCCTTTGCGCCTTGATTATCAAATGAAAGATAGTCACACGCTTGCTTTCCCATAAGCGAATAAATCTTTACGTTATTATACTTATTCCATTTGTTAAACAACACAACTGCTACGGCACCTGCATTTTCAATATTAATATTAAAAGTTTCTGAGCTGTTGCCTACACTGAATTTCACAATAGACAAACCAAGGATTTTAGACTTACCACCAATATAGCCATTGTCAGTAATCTTAAAAGTACTAAGTTGATCTAATCCCGTAAAAGACCAATAATCAACATTACTTGAAACATGTGAAGTTGCTACAGCAGTATAGTTACCTGGTGCTAAATCAATATCCGCTGTCATCATGTGTGTATACGCAGAATATTCATTTGAGATTTTATTTACTAAGCCTCCTTTATCATCATATATATATAGCGTTACTATAAGTTTTGACCCACTACTTAAAGCAGTCAAATCTCCTGCCTTAATCTCGTATAAACGATCCACAACTGTTACGGGATTCACTTTAAATGTGGTCACTTTACTAATTGTTATATCATCATTTGTGCAAGAACTAATCATTCCCACAAGCGCTACAAGCGCAATTAAAACTTTTTTCATATTCTTCGTGATTATTTATTTCTTGGTTCCAATACATTTGAAAAGATAACCGATAGTAATCTCAGCACTACTCATTTTGCCAGGGAAATTTCCTGCCAATTTGCTTGTGCCTATAGAATAGCGTGCACTTACATATAATCCATCATTAGCTGTGTTCTTATTGAATCGATAGCCAACGCCTACTGTGGGTCTGACATCAAATCCTTTTAAATCGCCAGTTGAATATGCCGTATTTTGATAGCTAATCTTGTTAGGACTTGCAGCCAAAGATCCCGCTATAGTAGCACCTGCCTCTAAATAGAGATTTTTAAGTTGTTTGGTATTATAGCAAGGATACAGCTGGAGGAGGACGGGAACCTCAAAATATCCAAGTTTAAGCTTATCACCAGGCTTTGTCTTTACAGACATGTTCTTATAGTTGAGTTCCAGTCCGACTCCGAACAAGCCCTGACCATCCAAAGCCCTGCCCCGTGAGTCTTTACCACCAAAGCGGATGTTGGCAGCAACGCCTCCTCCAAATGCGATACCAGACCCATCATAAATATTAAGGTCACCACTCTCAGACATGGAAGAAATGCCGATTCCTGCACGTGGACCCACAGAAAGTTCATACTTGTAGTGCTTGGTCGTCACAGAAACTCTTTTACCATCTTGCCCCTGTACAGGAGTCGTTTTCGTTGACTTTGGTTTCTGCCCGAAGCCATCATCACCATTACCGTCTATTTGTGCATTTGCTGATGCTATGCAAGCAAATAGAGAAAGGAAAATTAGATTAAGTTTTTTCATAAATTAAAAATTTAAATATTAAAATGGTTTTAATTCAAGATTACTTCTGCGTGAGGACGTTCCATCTGAAGTAGACACGGCACACCACCCATTCAATTCAACATTTTTCACTAAAAAATTACTTGTAACAGACCTGCTGCTGTGTGCAGGAATGGTCAACGTTACTGTTTTGTTTTCAAAATGCGCCTTATTGCCACCGCCCGATAATGTCACTGTAGTTGTGACGGCTATTGGAGATGGGTTCTTGATAGTTGCAGTAACAAGACAACGATCATTGGAATTAGCATCGGCATTGTTTACCCTTATAGTTGATGACAGTTTGGTGCGCTGCACAAATGTAAAACTTTCCTGCCCTTGCCACAATTGGATACCATTATTCTTCACTTCCACGCGGAAATCTTTACTCTCTTGCGGAGATGAAGGGTTGGGCTTGTAAGAGAACGAATAATTGTTGCGTCCCTTATTTTCTATAGATATCTGATTTCCCGTATCAGGATCTTTCAACAACACAGTGATTGGCTGGTCTCGCCATTTCTGAGGAACAGACAGCTGAAACTCACAATTACAAGCAGTTCCTGCCGAAAAAATGAGGTTTCGCTTATTAGCATGTGTAGAAAACGTAGATTTGTCATCTACGACATGCAGAAGTCCGTATTTGCCCTCTGTAGCAGCAACAGCAGAGCCATTGGAAAATCTTTGCACCTCATCATACTGGAACGGACTTAATGGTTTTCCAGCCCCCGAAACAAAAGTCCACCGCCCATTACTTTCTATTGGTGTCCACCGATTAGAAAAGGTTTGGACATATCGTGAATACTCAACCTTCTCACCCTTATTGGCTCCTACCCTATACAAATAGTCGACTATCAAGTCTTGATTTTCAATTTTTGTCGTACGTCCATCACCTCCTAGAATAAAGAACACGCCATCTTCATCCCACAAGTAAGCTTTGCCATCGTAGAAATTGGTTCCACCCCATGGTGTTCCGCCATTTTTCAAACGTGGCAATATCTGTTCACCAGAAGTATTGATCCAATGAAAGGTTTCTTCGCTACCAACTGCAGCAAAACCCTCGCTGAATGGCTTCACTTCATCCTTGGTGAATTCAAAGGCAGGTTGACATTTCTCATCCAGATAGCCATAGCGTCCATTTCCATCAGACACTGTCAGCAGTCCTTCAGAATAGAACATATAATCATTCAGAAGATAATATTCGCCATTTGAAAAATTCACTTTACCATCTTCTGTCAACACCCCTTTTAGTAGCCAACCGTTGGGCGAACGATTCACAAACACCGCCCTGCCTTCATAAAAAAGATTGATAGCGTCGTACTCAGGTCGAAGAATAGTAGTACCATTTGTTGCGACAATACCTACTTTCCCGTTTTTTGTCACCTTATACATTTCCGGGCCAAAATACTGAATACTCGAAAAAACAGGTGAAACAAGCCACTCTAACGACTGAGCGGATGCACTTGACAGCACCAACGCTGTTATCACCGACAATGAAAATCTTTTCATACTCTAATCATCATTAATTAATTGCTGGCATACTCTTCTCTGCAGAATAATCTTTTTTGGTGGGACCTTCATTTGAAGTTCCATTATCAGATTGATTTTTCTGCTTATTATTAGTGACCCTTTTAGTGGTTGTTTTCTTACGCTTTTGATTATTTTTTTCTACCTTTTTACTGTTTGGAGTCGTTATGGACATTTCAGTTGGAGCAACATTTTTAGTAGAATCTTTATTCCATTCGCTTTCCGAGGCATTATCCGGAGCCTTAGGCACAGCTATTAAACCTGATTCTTCCGACTTTTGAGAATTATAGATACCCCACACTGTCAATCCTACAGCAAAAAGAACAAAAGCAGCTGCAACCACATAACATATTTGGCGGGTCTTTTGATATGGATCCTCGACTAAGTTCCAATCGAATATCCATGCCCCTCCCAACTGTATCTTGTCGTCACGAGAAACAGGAATTGACGCACCTTTCAGCATCCTTGTACCATTGATAAGTGTGCCATTACTGCTTGTGTCACTCAACGTCATCCTCCCAAAGAAATCAATGCTGATAACAGCATGATGTCTGCTCACGTTGTCTAGCTCGTCAGGAATCACTATGTCACAGTCGTTGCCTCGCCCTATTATTATTCTTTTCATAATCCAATATTAAATTAGTTGTGAGACTTACCATTTTTCTTTCTGAATAATGCCCTTACACTTTTACAAAACCTGACAATACCACTCTTTAGTTGATGAAAATAACTATATTGATATTCCGAGTCGCATTTCATGTCAGCAATGATGGCAGTAAGATTATCATAGTCCCCACCTCTTTCTATCCCTTTGGAATTGACATATTCCGTCAAATGCTGAATGGCAGCTTCTGGGTTTTCTTTATCATTAAACAATTTCAGCATATCTTTCTCTGGCTCTATGTTCCATATTCCATCACAACACAGGATGAAACGGTCACCTTTCTTATATGGAAGCGTAACAACATCCATTTCTACTTGAGGACGTATTCCCAAAGCTCGAGTTATGACATTCGAAAAACTTGCCTGCCGTGCCTGTTCCTCACTCATCATGCCTTGAGATACCATCTCAAACACTTTTGAATGATCGAATGTACGGAAAATTTTCTTTCCTCCACGCAGTAAATAGATACGGCTATCGCCTATGTGGGTAAGATAGGATGCCTTTTGGGTAATGACAAGTACCGTGGTCGTTGTACCCATTCCTCGCAGAGGCGGCTCCTCGACCGCACGTTGATAAATCGCCCTATTGGCTTTTTCAACGGCAATTCGAACTGCGTCTGTTTCTTTTTGGGTGGGTAAAACTTTTACCAACGAATCGACTATCTCTGTTGCAGCAATATAAGATGCTGTCTGACCACCAGCCATGCCTCCCATGCCATCACACACTGTGAGTATAACGGCATTTCGGGTATCCGTTCCAGCATAGTTGTCCTGATTTTCTTTTCGACCACCTATTCCTGACTGTCCGCATGCATAGCATAATCCGCCGTTTGAAATGACTTTTACAGGATCAACCTGAGGACTTTTTTGATTTATCTTTTCTACCATGGTTTCTATTTTAATTAGTATTTCCTTAGCAAGGCGGATATTTTATTCTTAAATACAGGATCCTCAGCTTCGCTTGCATATTTGTAGGCTTTGTCTAACAATTCTTTTGTATATTTGAGATTCCTGGGTTCACCACCTGTCAACGAGGGACCTTCCCAATAGTCACATGCCAATTCGTATAAGGCAGGGTAATAGTTTGGCTTCTTTTCAACCGTCTCAATCAATAATTTATGTGCTTTAGCAGGGTTGGGCGATATGGCTCCTTCAAGGTTGGCTTGCATCGTTACAAAATCGTCGTGAAGTGTAAACGATCCTGATGAAACAGCATACAACCTGCTCATAATAAAAAGTGCATCTGCATCGCCTTCATCAGCTTTTACCTGTAATTTCTTAAAACCTTCCTTGGCTTCGCTTGGATTGAGCAATTCCTTCCGGATGGAAGTTATAGTATTGGGATTGGGATTGACAATTCCACCAATTACGGGTTGATCAGGGATTGGGGTTGGTTCATTTTGGTGTTTCGGCCAAAAGACAATGACCATAACTACTATTAATAAGACAGCAACACCACCAATTGCAAAAGGTAGTATTTTCGCCCAGTCAATATCACTTTTACCATCAGGTTTCCAAGAGTCTAATGCCACTCTAAACTCGGCAGCAGAATAGTAACGTTTGGTGCAGTCCTTATTCGTGGCACGTTCTATGATTTTACGTAGAGTGGCATCTTTCACTTGTTTCAATGGCATTTTATCACGCAAATGGCTATTAAGGACTACATTAGAAGGACCTTCAAAAGGAAGATGGCCAACAACAAGTTGAAACAAAAGGATGCCGATTGCATAAATATCGGTCGGCTTGTTTTGATTTTTCAAGTCGCCGATAATCAGCTCAGGTGCTGCATACTGAGGTTTTCCCATAAATTGGCCTGCAGTCGTAAGATTACGATCGTGGGTCTTCAAGCCATCCACCTTTTTGGCTATACCGAAGTCTATGAGTTTAATTTTACCATCCTTGGTAATCATGATGTTACTAGGGTCTATGTCACGGTGGATATAGCCTGCATCATGAAGTGCCATAATGCCAGAGAGAATTTTCTTTATTACTGTCACGGCAAACATTTCGGGCTCTGTATTATACATCTTATACAACGACTGTGCGTAGGGAATGTTATTTCCAAACTGATCCGTCACAACACCTTGCAACAAGTCTGAAAGAGACACGCCTATCAGCAATTCACTCACAACATGATACCGTACAGAAACCACACCATTCGGCATTCGAGACTCCACTGCCAAAAAGCCCATCATCTCGACAAGGTTATCATGATGGATTTTTATGTTAGCCTCATCCTCTGCTCTTTGAATAACATTTGGCGGCAAACCGGCGAACATGAACTTAATGGCCACATCACGAGTTTCATGAGTGTGAATGTTCACTCTTTGACCACGATAAACCTTTCCCATTCCACCTTCTCCTAAGGGTGTGGAATTAGCATCAAACTCATAGTATATTCCTTGGAGTTTTTCTTTCTCTCCTTGTAATTTCACTAATGACATTTCTATTACTGATTAATATATTACAGTTCGTGATGAATCTTCATTCTCCCTGGCAGAAGGTCTGTAAAAGTCATTGCTGAAGGCAGAGTCGTTTTGATACGTTCCATAGTTGTTGTTATTACTTATCTCATCAAAATCCACCTCTTCTACCAGCCCGTTTTGTTCTGTTTCAAAAAACTTGATTATCAGTTTATAATGAGCACCAATGGCAATGATATCGTTTTCTTTGACTGGTAATGTATCATCTCTCACACTTTCCCCGTTCACCATTGTTCCATAAGCCGAGTTAAAGTCGGTTATTTTTGCTTCATAACCATTTTCCGACTTCTTAATATGCAATATAGCATGAGCAGGAGAAATAGTCCTTTCGCAAAGTGGGACATCACTGTTAGGCGTTTGACCAATGATGTTTTTCCCTAGATAGAGAGGAAATAATTCACCTAAAAGGCCTCTTGATATAGAAAACAAAACCCCAACGACCACACGGTCTTGTAACGTAATCTGCCTTTTGCCCTCTGTAGCAGGCTGAATATTGTGACCTATGACACCTACAGGATTTGTAACCGGCTGACTGCTGACGCCAGGAACAAACGTTCGCTTGTCGTCATTAGAAGACCTGGTATACATGTTTCCATATAAGGACTCGTCTACAGGTTCATTGTAACTGTTGTAATCAACGCCAGGTATAATAGTCTTGTTTTGTGACATAATATTTTATTTAATATTTACAATTGTTTATAACAACTTGAACACCATGGATGTATCGCCCATTTTTATCACATCCCCATTTTTCAAATTATATGCCTTCCCCTTACCTATAGGTTGGTTGTTAACGTAGACAGGATTCTCGTTTTTGGCAGATGTTATTTGATACACGGTTTGTCCATTGATTTTTGTAGTGCGCATGCCTGCATGTATACGGCTCATAGCCATGTCGGGAGTTATTTTTACCTTAGCAGTGCTATCGCTACTCATTCGTCCGAGATCAAAACTGCCAAATGGTAAGGGTATCGTACTATAAGGATGGCCGTTAAACGATACTTGCAGAACGCCTTTTTTCTGTTGAAGAGAAGGTACTACTGTGGTTTTATATTGCAATGACGGAACCACCATTGTGTGATTATCCGCAAGCCCAGTAGCTACCTTTGTTTTATTCTCTACGACAGTGCTATTGGTTGCAGCATAAGTCATGACTGTTTCTACTGTACTGGCAGATTCTGAGTTTGTGACATCGCTCAAATTCTGGTTTCCATTTGAGTTCAATAACAAATTGAAAGGAACGCAAAAAGAGCATTTCCTACACCGGAAAGTCATTGGCGGACGACGCTGCAATTCATACCGATAGCCGCAATTGGGACATGTTATTATCATACTCTAAGATTATTTTACATATACTACAACCATACTATCATCGAACTTACCCCACAGCTGTGGATGCTGCCTGCCACCAGTATCACCGATAACCCGGGGATTCACATAATTGAAAAGTTCACGGGCGGTTATCTTACGGTCACTATTTTTGTCTGCTGCTCCGTGAAATGCTTGCAGTATTCTACTGATAAAAAAGGAATTATTCATATCTGAACGTTCCCATGACACCTCGCCAGGCCTACTTGAGGTATAAAGCATCACACTGCTTTTCTCGGTATTTTTCTTGTTGTAATTGTTACTCTTGAGGGTAAGTCCTCCTGAATAGCATGCCATAGCCAAAATAATTTTACGGCGTGCTTTAGACGACTTCATAATATCTTGAATCTCATTATATGTAATAATGGATGACATGTCTTTCGTTTCATAACAGGTAAGACCACCCTGTATGCCATGCCCGCTGAAGACAAAAATGATTTCATCATTTACTGTAGATTTGGAAAATTCAGTTCGCAAAACCTTCAATATATGTTTTCGGGTTGCATTCTCATTGAGAAGCATAAATACCTTGCTGCCATTATAATTATGAAAAAAATGAGATACAGCTCGCGCATCACCCAAAGAACACGGTAAAGGTGGGGCTATGTCCGGATATTTATATTCTCCAAGCCCTACTGAAACAACATATGTTATTTGTGCGTAGGAATTAAACGAACAAAGCATCATCAATAATAATGCTACCGTAAATAATTGTTTATTATATGCTATTAATTTCATAATCTTAAGCAACTTTTATTGGTATAGACAATTATTTCCCTGTAAACTTACACTTGCAGTTGTTATTTGGGCAGCGCCCCTCTGCAAGAATGTTATCATATATTCGCGGGCCAAAATGGAAACCACATTTTGGACAACAATAGTTCTTTCTAAAATAGCGTTCATTTTGGTCCTTTCTCCTAATAAGATCTTTACTTTTCATATCCACAAGCAACCATGAGACGATAAGAGCTAACACTGTTCCTATGGCTTGAATTGAAACCTTAGTTGTTTGATCCATAGCATCCTGAGGAATAAACAGAGTCAAGAGATTGACAACTATCGCTGAAAGAGACATTGAAGCGATACGTAACATCATGATATTAGATGATTTAGCCTCTAACTCCATCTTATTTGAATTATATGCTTCATAAACCATACGAAGTTTACTTATATCTTCGGACACCGGTGGAGGAGGGGTTTGTTGCTTCATCAAATCTTTAATGACAAAAGTCTGTTTTGCACCCAGCCTTACAACCGTATTTAAACCTACAGGTGTGTCACCGAATATACGCTTAAAAGTACCATCCTTTGCTTTTATATACGTTCCGTTTAATGAGCCTTCATCACGTAGAGTCATCTTACCCGTCTGCTCATCCATGTGGAAAGAGGCATGGTTTCTACTGATGCTTGACTCAGTAAGGGGAAATGGCTGGTTGCCAGTCTTACCTAATTTTATATCCATCTTCAATTCTCTATGTCATGAAACTCTCCGACTAATGCGACAAAATCATCATGTCAGATTGTCTGACTTACTTCAATGGGCTTCTACCCTCTGCTCTTGCGACCTCCTGCAAGAATGTTATTGAAAAGTGATGGCTACATAAAATAAAAAGAGCGTGAGATCCGTACTCGTTGCTTATCTC
>AUXO016703380.1_pt1 | contig 10011 bp, 6 predicted proteins | sample 768731 | NCBI WGS metagenome assembly AUXO01 (sample SAMN02715735, study PRJNA202380) | gut metagenome | biome: sheep rumen | host: Ovis aries | place: New Zealand: Palmerston North | reverse complement strand
GCCTCTTTATTATCAACAACAACGTTCATTGGATTGTGTTCATGCAAATCAATCATTGGAGAACGGCAGGCATCAATTACACAATTGGTTTCGCCGGGATGTTCTTGTGTGAATTTTTCTTGCCAGAAGCGACTATAGACTTCATTGGCTTTTAAGAGTCCGGCGGATTCAAGACCAAGCGCTGCTTGACATTGTGCAACTGGATCGGCGATCATAAATTGATAGTTGCCACGGACCCAGATTTTACCTAATTTTGCTCTGTTAATCGACTCTGCAATATTTTTATAAAGTTTACGTTGAATGTAAGTGTCATTTAAGAAGTCAATGTTCTTAACAAGAGCTTTCATTGGAACAGTTTGAGCACTTCCATAAAGCGATGAATAAACTGGATCGTCACATTTGGTCCCAAATGCATATAATAGGGCAAAAAGTGGATCTCCAGAACAGATTTGTTGAATCCATTGCACTGTTGGTTGAACGAGTTCATGGACATCTTCTTTAGAAAGAGTTAAAGATTGTATATATTGATAGTTGGCAGGGACATATTCATCGTCAGAATGCTTACTATAACGAGCTACTCCCCAGTGAATCATACCTTCATTGGCATAATTACAATATTCTTCCCAACTATTATAATATTTATGAGTTTTAAATTGTGATTCGGAAAGAAGAACATCAATATCATCAATATTATATTCAACACCCCATTTATCACGTATTATGGTAATTCCGTGTTGGTGAGCATAATCTTTAAAATCAAATGTGACTAAATTGCCTTTAATAAAACAGGAACGAGCAACAAATGAGCATGGAATATATGGAAGATCCATATCATTAGACCATTTTTCTGCAAATGAAGGATCGATTAATCCCTGTCCATCGGCACAATTAAGTTCAACATCCATCACACGTTCTTCAATGCGGCCATTTTCTTTATCATCTTTAACTATAAAATCTACTTTTTGTTGTGGAAGAATATGGATAAAGTCTTTAATGACACAGACTCTTGGTGTTCTAACCCAGAGAATTGATGAAAACGATAAAGCAAAATAAGCAGAATATTTAGCAAGGACGAAGGAAGATGTTTTTTCGTCTAAACCACAGTTAATTCTTTTAACTAAAATGTCATGATATGCTTCATTGACAAAAGTGGCTGTGTTTCTTCTAATTTGGCCCGAACCACTACATAAGTAAACATAGTGGATACCATTTAGATAGAATCCTGCTGTTCTAAATTTATGAAAATCACTTTTTTTCTTGTCAATAACGACATTGACGATATCCTTAACGAATAAAACTTTATTAATACATTGTTCTAAAATACTGGCCTTTTTATAATCGCCTGCTTTTTTGTAAATATGTATGTTATCTCTTAATTTTTGAACATATTTAAAGAGTTCATGATGATCTCTAAAATCATTATGCAAGTATCTAAGCTGTTGAAAGACGATATTATCTCCAATAGATACAACATTTTCGTCTTTTATACCTTGATTAAGTGTGTAGTTTTTTATGTTACATCCGTTTTCTACTACGTATGAAGCGGGAAGTTTAAATATTTCGTATAAATTTTGAATTACTGGCATTTTTTCCCCTCTTTTCTGTTTGTCTTTGTGCGATCTAGCAGTAATTATTTGTTACTCTGATCCGGTGTGGTAAATAAATAAGTTTAAAAGGAAAATTTTATTATTCAGATGGGAATCCAAAGATATCTTTTTCGTCTGGATATCTCTCTTCATATAATGCAAGATATTTAATTATAGTTTTTAAGTCTTCAAATGAAGAACAATAGTAAGTATCAGGATAATTTAATGGAGTAGAAGTATGATTTATATCATATATTATTTCAAGGAATTGTTCTTCACAAGGATTATAGAACAAACATTCTTCTTCTCCAGATGATATATCGTATAATTTTAGTGTATGTTTTATTTTTAGAAGCTGATCTTGAACTGCAGGATCAGTTAATAGTGTAACATAATCTTCTTTATTCATGCTGTTTCTCCTTTGATAGGAAGTTTTTATATAATAAGTAGCTCCTATCGGCTGTCCTCGTATTCTATTATAAAGGATGCTGTAGCATTGTCAAGTGTAAAATGATATTTTTCTGTGATTGTTTAAGAAGGAAAATTCTTAGTTAGTTTATATCATTAATCTTTTAAGGAAGAAAATGTGTTTTCCTACGTCAAACACTAAGTAATATATTTATTATTTCGTAAACTCAATAATATTATAATTGTATGACTATGATTTACTTCTTATCTAGGGTCTAATATACTAAATAGCAGTAATAAAAGAGTTTCTAAGAGAGAAAATAACGTAAAAAATACTTGACATTATATGTCCTACCTTTATAATAATAGTTGACGGAGGTGTTCGTATGATTTTAGATTGGAGTGTACATTGTTATAAAATACATACAACCCGAAAGCTAGACCGCGACGACCCGTCCGATAATAAGAGTATTTTTTCACAAGAGACACATTACATTAAGTTCTTGATGTTAAAAAATATGCCTTATAGAGACATTTACTATCATTGGACGCGGATCAAAAACGGAATGGCCAGTGCTTTCAAAGATGACCCTGAATTACAGTTGGCGACTTTTGGAAGAATCTATAAGGCAGCAACAAACCTTTCTGACAAGTCTTTCAAACAGCACTATGCGCCTATTAGAATTTATAAATCAGAAATTACCTTCTTAAATTCAATCAAAGCACCGATCTGGGTTAAACAATATTGGTTAATGATGTTGATTTATTGGAAATTTGCCTCTCAGCACACAAAGAATGTCGTGATCGATAGTACTCTGTGCAATTGGGCAATGCGTCATACCAGTGTCAAAGATGCAAGATATGGCTTATATCAAGATAAGATCGCATTATATAATCATATTGAAGAAGGTTATGTGCTTAATACGGGTATAATAAAGAAAAAAAATTGTAGAAATTACTGGTTTGAGTGGGTCAATGAAAAAAACGACGAAGAATTCGTCGAAATAAAAAATCTTGACAAGTGTGGCAGAGCCCTTAAACTTATTACTGGTAACATACAAGTGTGTCCGATTTGTGGACAACAATTTGTTGTTTCTGCGAGACAACGCACGGAATTATGCCCAGAGTGCTATAGAATTGAAAGGAGAAAGCGTGAAAACGAAAGAACCAATAAATGGCACAAACAAAAAAGGCGTGATGAAATCGAATAAAAATAAAAAAGTCACGCAGATAAATTTACATTTATATATATGGGAAAGAGATAACTAAAATATCGATAAAACCCTGTTTTATAGGGTGACCCATAATAACATGAAAGTCATAAGGAGATAGCGAATGATAAAACAAGAATTCTTAGATTATGTAGCATCCTTTGAAAAACAACCAGGTGAATATACTGAGGAAGAGATCTACGATATTTGTGTGAAATTCTGTGAAGATATTCCTCTTGGTGAAAGAAGCTGGGATGAACTTCAGGGATTATTAGGCACTCTTGGAAGAAATGGACTACCAAGAAAAGGTGAAGCACTCAGAACACATTTCAAAAAGATGCGCTATGATAAGGGTGAAGTAATTCACAACGAAAAAATGTTATCGGGGCAAACAATCGAAGATATTACATTTCCCGAATTTGAAAAAAAGGCCGAAGATATAAAGCGCGACCTTTACAAACAAGAAGTCAAAACAAGAGATACGTGGAATGCGTATCGTAAAACCATGAGAGCAGAGGCTCGTAATGAATGCTTCCAAGACATGTTAAAAGATGCCGTGGAAAAAGGTTATGGAAAGTTAGAGCCAAAAGAATTCTCTGGAGAAGAAATTGACGATGAAAAAGAAATGATCGTCTTATTCTCTGATTTACACGTTGGTGTTGAAGTTGATAAATATTTCAACAAATACAATGTTGAGATCGCAAGGGAAAGAGTTCATAAATATTTCACGAGAATTTTAGAAAGATGCGAATTGGAGCATCCTGCAAAAATCCATTTCTTAAATCTTGGCGATTTATGTGCTGGACACATCCACACGAATGGTCGACTCGAACAAGAAATCGATGTAATTGAACAAATTACAGTCGCTTGCGAAATTCTTGCTGAAAATCTTGCTCGTTTACAAGACGCAGCACCAGAAGTAATTTATAGAAGTTGTACTGACAATCACAGTAGAATGACTCCTTCATTTAAAGAAAATCTTGAAAAAGAAAATTATGGCCGTTTAATCGACTTTTACTTGAAAGCTCGTTTAAATGGAAGTAGTATCATTTTCGCGGAAGATAATTTAGACGAAGAAGTTGGTTACTTCGAATTACTTAATGGCAAAAAAGTTGTGTTTGCACATGGACACCATGATAATTATAACACAGTTTGCCAAGCTTATATGGGGGCGACTAGAGAATTTATTGATTATATTCTTCTTGGTCACTTCCATAGCACTAAAGCTAAATCATTCCAAGGATCAAAAGTAATTATTAATGGATCAATCGTTGGCACAGACCAATATGCGTATTCAAAGAGATTATTTGGAGATCCAGAACAATCAATTTTAATGAGTTGTGGTGACGATTTCAGTATTCACACCATTAACTTGAAATAATTTAATACCTTTAAATCAAGAGCCTTCGAAAGAGGGCTTTTTCTTATGGGTATTAATTGGGGTAAAAGGAGGAAGCATCATGATTGATGAAGAAGAACTTACTGAAGAGGAAATAGATAATATAGTCTCAGTCTGTGAAGCACTTGAAAATGATGCTGCTGAGAACTCTGATAAAGATAAATATCTTAAATTAGTTCAAAAGTATGCAGGAGATCACAAAAAAGCGATTTTCGAATATTGCTTTTTACATAATATTGTATTTTCAAACGAAACATACGATTTGTTAGCGAGAAATGCAGACGACGAAACTTTTGAAAAGATGCCTTATATTTATGTTGATTCGATTGAGGCGGACATCCGTTTTAAGGGATTGACATTTTTTGATCAATTGAAAATGGAAAATTTTGAGCAAATCTATAGTGAAGAGTTGAAACTATTGGCTTTGACAGAAGATGATAAACGAAATCGACAACAAATAGTTAATATTATAGGCTATGATCCGTTTGAGAAAAATCCTATTGAGGACAAACCGCAGTTATATAGAGATTTAACTGGTATGCTTACCGATAGTATGAGAAAAGATATCCCTCGTGCTAAAGCTGCGGTCGAAGTTGTTATTGGTTATAATAATATTAGGAAATATCAAGACAGAGTCAACCAACTAATTAATAATGGCCAAATTGATGAAGATACCCAAAAACAATTAGACAAGCATCTTGAAATGATTGCTAAAATTCAAGCTTCTGTTAGTGCAACCAGTGAAAAGAATGGTTTTACAAATAGTAGAACTCTTGGAAGTAATGGAAGAGGAATGTTATCTGATGTAATGAATACAATTGATGAGCATATGTATGATCCTGGTATTACCAATTTTTATGACATTGCAACAAGCGAAAGTATTCGTCAAATTGCAGATACTTCTAGCAAATCCTTATTAAATCAAGTAAAATTAACTGGCCAAGAATATGTTGACATTATTGCAGAACAAAGTAAAATCGTTCATGAAGCTCAAAGTAAAATGAGAGCTCAGAAAGAAGCACTTAGAATTGCGAAGTCACTTATTAAAAAAGAAGAGTTAATTGAGCAATTACGTCAAGAGTATAAAAAGAAAGGAATTTCGGAAGAAGACATTAATGAATTTATTGATCGTGAATACCACTTGTGGGATGGTAGATAGTTATGATTAGCGTTTATGGAAACATGACCGATAATAATCTTACCATTCGTGATCAAGATTCAATGGAAAAATATGTCAAACTCATTCAATGGGGGAGGCGTAATCCAGTTCAGTTTATTGAAAAGGTCTTGCAAATTCCTTTACTAGATTATCAAAAATGGCTAATTGCAAATACGTGGTCACGTAGAGTGGCCGTATGGGTTATGACAAGAAACGGTGGTAAGTCGTTTCTCGTTGGTTTATTAATGCAAACTCGTGCAATTTTATACCCTAAATCTAAAATTAATATCATTGGTGCAGTCGGTAGACAATCGTCTGAATCCTTCATGACAATGGAAAACATCATCAAAAACAATGTTAAATCTTTGGTTCGACAAAATAGTGTGGTGTTTGATGAAATTGCCAAGTCGAAGGCTGATACAGATGGTTTTACTCATGATCAAAAAAAGGGTGACAGCGTTACCTTTTTAAATGGATCTAACGTATTAGCTGTCGTTGGTGCCGCGAAAAACGTGGTTGGTAAACGTAGTAATATGTTATGCTTTGACGAAAGTGGTATTATTTCACAAGAAATTTTTAATCTTGTTGAACCATTTGCAACTCAAAGCTCCGACTTTAAGACTGGTGCGAATTATGATCCAGAAGTATATCCATCAGACGTTCCAAACTTAATGTTATACGTCGGATCTGCTACTGATACTAATTCCCCTTTCTATGCCAAGTACAAAGACGCTTTAAAACAGATGCTGATTGGTAATGAAGACTATTTTGTTGCTGATTTAAACTGCGAAGCGCCACTCCACCCTACAATGAACGGAATTCCTACTACTCCTCTTTTAACTCAAGAAACAATTGATAAAAGAATGAGAGAGAATCCCGTTTCAGCGTTCCGTGAGTATTATAATATTTTTGATAGATTTGACAGTGAGGATTGTGTATTATCACGTTCTGATGTCGTCAAGTTTAGAGAAAACTTCATTCCTGGACAATGGATGGGAAAGAAGCATAAATATATCATTACATACGACCCCGCTTCTCGTGTTGACAATGCTCCTGTTTTAGTGACAGAAATTGTAGAACAAGATGGAAGAATCAAGGGTAAATTTGTGCATATGGAAAACTTAGTTCATTTGTATGGTGATGGTGTCAAAAAGCCAATGACCATTGAAGAACAGGTTCAAAGACTACGTGAAATTATCTATTATTGGAACGGCGGTGATCGCGTTCCCGTATATGATAATGTAAAAGTATATATTGATGCCGGATTAGGCGGCCAAAGTTCCGCTATTGCGCAAGAACTATGTAAAGACTGGGTGGACAGTAATGGGCATACACATCCCGGACTTTATGATGATGAATTTCCAGATATGGTCAGATGGGCTGAAAAATATCCACATGCAATGTCTGGGGTTTTAAAAATGTTAGAACCAAACAAATATAGAACTGCGATGTTTGAAGCTGTTCGTGTTCTAGCGCCAATGGGTGATTTGATCTTTGCGGCAGAAGATCCAAAAGATGATTTCTTACTGATTCCAAACGAAGAAACAGGACAAGACGATTCAAGAAAACTTAGTCGTAAAGAAAAAGAGTCATTAATTCAAATGCGTTTAATGATTGAAGAAATGTGCTTGATCATCCGTTCAAAAAATAAACAGACAGGGAAAGTGTCGTATGGACTTCCTCCCGAATGGGCTAGAAAAGTTCATGATGACCGTGCTTATGTCATGGCGATGGCTTCTTGGGCTATTAAACAAATACAAGAAACTACAGAATTAGGCGAACCGAAAGGAATTGACTATTCTCGTCTTACTCAATATGGAACTTTTAACTCTTCAGCTAAACAGTCCGAGGCAAGTAGTACATGGCTATCTAAGTTTGGTACTCATAAGTCTAGTGGTAAGAAGAAAAGTCCTTTTTCTGGAGCATCACCATTTACAAACAAATAACAACGGGGGGCTTACACGCCCCCTTAGTAAAGAATTAATTAAAGCCAAACAATAAAATGTTGGTTTTATTTAGTTTTTTATAAAACTAAGAATGCAAAAGGAGAAAAAAATATGATTTGTTGTAGAATCATTACCAATTTTTTAGCAGAACAAGGCCATTTTAGCCAGTTATGCAAATTTCTAGGTAAAAAAGGTGATTGGATGTGGCACAGCGATAGCTTATATTTTGCTGACACAGAAGGTTCGACAGATGAAAAAACAATAATGAGACTAGTTAAAAAAGCTGGATATAAACAGCCATATATTGAAGTATATGATAAAGATAATGAACCTCATGATAATGATGAAATTAAAGCATGGGTTGCTGATAAATTAATTAAGATTTATTACTTGCAATTTGAGCGTGACCATCAAAAAGTATTGCAAGAAACAAGCAAGGGGCTTCAAGAATTAAATAAAGAAATAGACGCAATAATTCGAGAAGCTATTGAACAATCAAAATCTGAACCGACGGAGGATAACGATAATGGCGGAAGAAACTAAAAAACCTGGCAGACCAAAAAGTGTCCCCGTTGAGGACATTGAGGTTAATGAAAAAGATAGAGAACGATTAGATATGTCGAAAGAAAGAGAGGATGTTACTATAGACAATCTAACTAGTCAATGGAAAACTACTATGACTAAAATAGCCTATATGAGTAATTCTAAAGAAGTAGGAGCAGTCATTGATAAGTGGAATAAATTAAATCCTTTCTTACAAAATCAACGTATTAAAAATATATATTCACAAGCACGTAAATTTAACAAAGCAAATATTAGTGCTTTCTTAGAAAACCCAGCAAACAACGAGTCACAATTACGTAGTTTGGGCTGGGCTAGTAGTTCTTCTCAACAAATTTATTATAATATTTTAAGAAGATCTGCGGATATTCCGAAATATAATTACTACAAACTTCCTGATTTATTGGAAGACGTTAGCAAATATAAGAGCTCTGAATTCAAATTTGAAGATAAACTCAGCGATGAGTGGCTAGAGACTTTTAACATTCCAAATACTTTTAAGACTATTGCTCTTGAAGTAAAAAGAGAAGGTAAGTCCAGTTATTTATTGAGAAACAAAATTAGCGGAACAGGAAAATCAAGAAGAGTTGAGTGGTGTACTTTGCAAAAACTTCCAACAGATTGGATTAAAATTACTGGTCGTGGTGAACTTGGTTTTACCGTCTCATTTAATTTTATGTATTTTATGAATATTGCTAACTCGCCATCATATTTTGGCGACTTTGTTGAAAAAGCATGGAATGATATGGTTCACAATGGTATTGTTACCAAAGACGATAAAACTAATCAATACAATTTGGACAAAGAAAAAGCGATAAAATATAAATTTGAGTATGAGGGCAAGACATATACTTCTACTATTGAATTCCTCAAAGGTAAAAAACAACAAGAAGAATATATGTTTTGGCTGAGAATGCCATATGATATTTGTTATACTTTTGGAAGCGATAATTCAAATCCATGGGTAGCCCCAGATACAATGGGATTAATGCTCAAATTACAAGAATTAACAGATTATGGAACATTAGCAGGATTAATTGCTAGTACTCCATTAACTTCTGTTTTAACTGGTGAAATTGAACCTATTCCAAATCCAAGAGCGGGTAAAAATGAAAGTATATTTGATCCAGGCGTTTTAGATGGAATGATGGAGAGATTTAATCAAGTCACTTCAACAAATACAGAAGCATGGTTTTTCCCTGTGAAAAACATTAAGCTTCAACAACTTAGTGCAGACGTGAATTCATCTGAAATCTTATCTGCCGCTACAGAAAACTTTGTTGAAAGTGCTGGAGAGGGTGGTTTAACAGTCACAACCTCCAAACCAAACGTTGCTCAGGTCAACGTCGCGAAACAGTTAGCAGCTTCGCAACAAGAATATGTAACATTGCAATTTGAAAATGTTATGAATTTTATTTTACAACACAAAATCGGATTGGATTATCGTTGGAAAATCAGAATTTGGGATGATATTTTTAATCATTTTGATAATGTTAAAATTCTTAAAGAGGAAGTTGCATCTGGTAATATTGCGCTATTGCCTAAATTAATGTCAGCAGAGAGAATGAGTATGCGTGACACTAAGGCGGTTGCGGAATATATTAAGACGCTTGATTTCTATAAGGAATTTATGTCCTATACTCAACAATCCAAACATGACATGGATTTAAAGAGCCAAGAACAGACTGAACAAGAACAAGAAGATGCTGAAGAGAAGGGTGAAGTCGGAAGACCAGAAATC
>AUXO015773214.1_pt1 | contig 10011 bp, 19 predicted proteins | sample 768731 | NCBI WGS metagenome assembly AUXO01 (sample SAMN02715735, study PRJNA202380) | gut metagenome | biome: sheep rumen | host: Ovis aries | place: New Zealand: Palmerston North | reverse complement strand
TATGGTAAAATATCAACTGTATCTTTAGACCAGGCGACTACTCGACAATTTTCATCTTCGAAGTCTATCCAACCGTTGGATATAGATAGTACCCATAAAGTTTCACCAAGAAACTTTACATAGTCTACGTTATTGCTAACATTACGTTCACCAGTTGTCGGATCCTCATATGTAACATACGTAACGCGTTCGTTATTATAAACGTCCGGTAATCTTTCCTCGACAGGAATCCAATTAATAGATTGAAGCCAGTTAACAGTTACAGCCATGGTTCTCCTCCTTAAATATCACTGCTGTTTAAACTTGAACTGTGCGTTGTGTGATGTGTCATACGGACTCTCTTTGCAACAACCCAGATCCAGTTCATAATGTACGCCATTCGTAAAGCTTCTTAATGGCTTCTGAAAGGGACACGAATGCCCCTTCGGATAAGCCTCTCTAAGAATAACGCACTTCTTTCTGTCAGCAGGGCTTCTCGCAAAACACGGTCCTTCCTGATAACAGGGAATATGTTCCGCCATTTTACCTCCTCCTTTTTATGGTGAAAAATATAAAGGGACCTAGACATAACGCCTAAGTCCCCAAAGGTCCTCACTCCCTATTCAGTATGCACGCCTTTCAATTCTACCCATACCATCATACTTGTTCAATAGACGTGGCTCAACGTTACACTTAAATATCACGTAAGGCTCACCGTCAAATCGCTTGTCTGTTGTTGGATCACCATCAGGATGACTAAAGATCAGTCTATCCGGCATTCCACCAGCAGGCCAGCCAGTATCATCGTGAGCATATACGTTTCCGGTCATCTTAAAATATCCAACTAGATCGTTGATGGTGAGGCTACACTTGTCAGCATTAGCATCGTTCATAGCTGTATAGAACCTGGATTCAAGCCAATCTTTTGATGCTCTGATCGCCTGTCCATTCAAATCGAACACAAAAATCGTATTACCAGTTCCCGTGTCAACAAGATCTGATTTTGGAATACCGTTTGTGTTGAGATTCTTTACTGCTGTACGCTTTTCGATCTCTTCGTACTGCTCTTTAGTAACGACCTCTTTTACAGCTGCATCTTTGTTGTCTGCTCTAACTGCTGTGGCTGCAGCAACTAAAGCGACTTCGCCGAGTTTATTAAGAGCGTTCTTATGACAATACCATTTGAGGAATTCACCAACACTTACAGATACCATTGGTCCAATCATATACGGACCGGCTGCTGCTACACGATCCTTAGCTGTTGAGTCCTCTGGTAGATCTTCCAGAGCCTCTTTAGCCTGGGCACCTGCTCTGAACGCCCATAATACAGCACCGATTTCTAATACTGTACTTGTGATCATAAGAATAGGATCTTTGTATTCTTTGATCTTGTTAAAGAGTTTCTTGAGTTTCATTTAAGATAACCTCCTTTAAATATAACTTGAAAAACAAAAAGAAGCAGAAAATACGCTTCTTCATTATAAGCGTAGAATTTTTAGCGAAATTTTAAGGAGCAGAATGATCTGCTCCAAGATTGTACTAATCATTATCTTTCCTTGATACTCCTAATGCGAGCACAAGGAAACCGATGCCGATCAGCAATAATCCTAATACTATCATCTGCTCCTTTCCTCCTTTCCTGCATTAATATCCTTTGATCCTAATGAGAACTTCTGCTATAAGCTCCACGAAGAACATGGTTATTGCGAAGATGATGAAGCTGCGAGGCAGGTTCTTAAACCACTCGCAGATGTAATTCATCCATCTTCTCTTTGTATCCATTCCTGTTGCTTCTGACAATCTAAGCTTCATCATAAAATCCTCCTTAAAATAATATGAAATATCAATACATCATTATAGGAGCAGAAAAAATAGCGAGGAATCCTAAGACTCCCCGCCATATAGTTACTTGATAAGATCTCTACCGCCATATCCAGCGGAAGAAATCCCTGCATTTGTTTTTTACACCATGCACAGTCCGGCCGACTGTGAAGTTGTAGATGCATATAACGGCTGCGGAGAAGAATATAATTCCAATAACCCAGCCGACAACCAAAAGCATCATCAAACCACCTATGGTTAACTGTGTATGTAAAAATTCCATAAATGCTTCTGTCATAATTTCCTCCTTTAAATGTGAAATATCAATCTTATCACTAAAGGAGTAGAATAATTAGCGAAAAAATAATAAGAGAATATTTACTAGCTAGCTCTCACCTAGCGTCTCCCTACAATAGTAAAACTGCTGTAGGGTATTCTTCTTTCAGTGCATAAGCACTGTCTATCTACCTTACGGCGTGTCCTCAGTATTCAAGTTGAATATCAAGAACACTATAGAACGTTTTAAACTATTTCTTGGCGTTAATTCGCCTTATAAATATTCTCATTATATAGGAAGAATTCTTCGCGAAACAACAAGAGACCCGGAAATCAATCCGAGCCTCCTTTTTCTTTTTAGATCCTCATGCCGTATCTTGCGGCGAGGTTCATGATAACTAGACGTTTAATAGTCTCGCCTCGAACTCCATCAATTTTCATGTATAATTCTTTCAGAATACCGTCCTCATCTATTACTTTTACCGTTATGCTGTCATCCCCGTAATAACATTTAAGCACCTTCAACACTTTCTGGCGCATAAATCTATTGTCCATGAGGGTGATACAACCACCTGAGTAGTCTGACGAGTAGTACTTCTCGATAGAACCGTCTTCAATGTCTTTGAAAAACTTATTGATCTCCCCATTTGTCTTAAATCTAATAGTTATCATAATAATCCTCCTTTTTGTAAAAACACAAGTTTCTATTAAGAGACAAGAAAAAATAGCGAGGAATCCTAAGACTCCCCGCCAGCATTTTACAGTTCACCGATGTCTATCAAGACATCATAATAACTTTCACCATTTGAGATACGGCGATGCCACTCGTCGGTCTTTTTTCTGGACCATTCGCGCATCGGATGTTTTGTCCAGTATCTAAGACCGGTATGCGGATCATAGATGAAGCAGTCACGTTCCCGCTGTTCATCTTTCTTTGCTTTACTATCCATAATGGCTTTGCCGCCATAGAAAGTAAGCTCAGCAAGGGTGAAAGCTGCCGTGATGGCTACTTCTCTATTTTCCTTACACCAGTCCCAGGCACTCTTAGCACCCGAAACCACTTTGTCTTTTACCTGAGTAGCTTTTGCCTTAAACTTCTCAATCTTTTCGTTCATAGTTTCCTCCTTTTTTTGTGAAATATCAATGCTTCATTAAATGGCTAGAATAAATAGCGAAAAAGAGAGGACTGGAATTAAATCCAATCCTCCTGACATTGATCACCTATCGATATGATGGCGTGCCCATGTGTTGCACGCGTTGAGAGCTAACCAAGCGATATCAGTGTAGTCCTTAAATCGGTGGGCTCGTGTACGGAAGAGAGCCACAGACTCTTTGTCCTCCTCAAGGTATACGTGTATATACTTGCTTCTGTCACCGCTATCAACAAGAAGATTGAACTTTCTCTCATAAACAGTTACGCCTTCCGGGAGATCTTCCCCTTGGCGAATCCTATCGAGCAAATTGTCAAAATCTTCAAATCCGATATCCGGATCGGTACTTTCAAAGCAACAGTATATATACTCCATATTCTTTGATCCTCTGTAGTCAAACCATTCCACGATCTCTTTTACTACTGAATTCATATCGCTACCGGCTCTACTATAACGCTTCATATCTTTTCCTCCTTTAATAGTGAAAAATATCAATTACATCATTATAGCGGAAGAATTATTCGCGCTATTCCCATGGTTCAAGAGGCGGTCTTTTCATACCAAGAGACCACATTACCGATCGAACTTTATAATGCTGTTCTGTATAGTCTGAACTTTCACGGAACAAATCTTCAAATTTGGGATTGTTAAGAATATCACTGATCAAACCGGGATCCACTGTTGACCAAAAAGATGCTTTTAGACGTCTGTTCCACTTTTTCTGAATCAAATATAAAGCTTTACCATCTCTGTTACTTATTCTGGTAGCGCCGTCATACCATTCATGATCTGTGTCATTTTTGCTATAATAGATGTTTTTTACTTTGAAGCTTTGCATATGGTCCTCCTCGAAAAATAATAGGGCCGGATATTACTCCGACCCAGAATCTGTTCCTTACCGTTTCCGGTTAAGGAAGAATTTCTTGGATGACTGTGTAGTCATCAAGTTGTACCCCTCATCGCTTTTCTCAAAGTGCATAAGTTCATGCATGTTGCGACGTTCAGAGCGAATACCGATAATCTCCTTACCGATCGTCCCTACAAAGTTGATAGCAGCCACAATAATGTTCGTCCGCTCCTGCTTTTCAGCCTGAAGCTGCTGGAGTTCAAGCTGAGCCTTGGCCGTGTCGCGCTCAATAGAGTTTCTTTCTGATTCCAGAATCCTTCTCTCTGCTGCGTCAACACGCTCATTCTCAATCTTGATCCTCTCACGTTCATCTTCAAGTCTGATCCGCTCGGCGGAGTCAATCACTGCCTGCTGCTTGTCGTTAACCCTGAGCAGGGTTGCAAGGCGCTTTGCAATGGCATCACGTTCCTGATCACTTTCTGCGGTCCTGTATGCCGTACATTCCAACGCGATGAGATAATCAACTTCACTCATAGTTCCTCCTTTCATTAAAAACAACAGTTTCTCATTATAAGGCCATAATAAATGGCGAAAAAAAAAAGGCGACGAGAACACGCTGTGTCTCAGTTGAGACCGTTCTGATCACCTTTCTACTATAATAGTAGAATAATTTACGAATACTAAAATATCACATATAACGGGTATCTGCGTGAAAAAATAGAAGACCCGGAAATTAATCCGAGTCCTCAATAAATTTAATAAATGCGTCGGCAACTATACCTAAAAACACAAAGCCACCGAATAGTATACATACGCCGATAGTATAAACAATAACACCTATTATCCAAAGAAATCGATCTTCACCAGATTCAATCTCCTCTTTAATATGAAGTGCCTCTGGTGTTTCTCCATTCTTTATTACCCGGATAAAACTCATTATAATGTTATACGCTCCGGCTATCCACATTGATACTATTATTGCTATAAGTATTTTCATGTTCTCACCTCCTATAAAAGGTAAGGAAAAAATAGCGAAAAACAAAAAGCCCCAGAATAATCTCCGGAGCAAACCTCCTTTCTGATTATCAATAGTTGTCTTCAAGAATATACGCCATCTGGAGACGATCGTCTTCGGTCCCAACCTGACGTATGAAATCTTCAATGTCTGATGCCACATCTTTGTACATGCGTCCGACCCTGGTATTGACAGTGGAGCCAAAACCGGCTCTCATCATATCAACACAGGTCTGATACATGTCCAATGCCTCAGACACCGATGTATATACGTCTTCGGTTGCCATCGAGATTCTTTCCCTAATTGTCATATTCATAGTAATTCCTCCTTTTTAATAATCTATTAAAGGAGTAGAATTAATCGCGCCTTTTATCTAAAATATAAAAGAATTTTCGGCACATTTTGTACCACTCTGACCTACTTACAGGCATATCACCCCAGCTATCGTAAGAAAAACCGCCTGTCAGGCATACACGAAGTAACTCAGGATCTTTCGGGTAAACTTCTTTACAAATACCATCAACCATCTTCTTACTCTTAGCAGGCTTCTCTAACTTCATAGCCAGTTCTGCAGTAGGATCTGAAAAGTTTGAGGATTTTTCTCCCCGGGCAATTTTTGACTTCAAATATGTCGCCTCGTTGAGCTGTCTAGTCCAATCTCTGTATTGTCTGACCCAGTTCTTCAGCTCCAGATACCTGAACTTCGGGATCCAATACTCGTTTTTCTTGCTTAGTTCGCTCCTCATAATATCTCCTTATAGCTTGTAGAAAAATATCAGCAATAATGTGTTCATCTTCCGTCGAGAATCTCATTTTCCAATTCTTCCATGGCACGACAAATGTGTTTTCGAGTAACCTTTGCTGCATACGAACTTTCAAACTTCTTTTTGCCGTTAAGAACTAATGACAAATATGATGCCGTATACCCGCATTTTCTAGCCAGCTCTATCTGTGTAGCGTTCAGTCTATGTAATTTACCTACAATATCAGCAGTCCATTCTTCGTTAAGTCTTCTCATATTAGCCTCCTTGAATATCACTGCTCCGGAGCAAAACAAAGTTTAATAAAAATAGTTTGTCTCCGCAACGTTTTGAGCCTTATTCAGATAACTTACTTAAACTGGACAAAAATCAAGAGCCCTAGAACTTTTCGTCTAAGGCTCCCTTCCTCCTTTCTACCTATAAAATTTTTCCCAAATAGGCTCGGGATCAGCCCCGAGCAACTTACAAACTTTTTCTAACTGTGCCCAACTTCCGGGCATTGTTTTACCACGCCTCCAGTTGTATACAGTTGTAACGGTTACACGCATCCTTGATGCGATTTCCGCTACACTGTAGTCCGTCTGATAGCGTGCATTCTCAAACCAATTGCCGAAAGATCTACAATATTTCATTAAATTATTATTTGTCATTTTAGTATCCTCCTTTTTGGATAAAACTTTTATTCTATTAAAGGATATGATTTTCGTGCGAATTTGTTTATACAAGCTTGTTTAGAAGATCTGCGACATCTATATAATGAACTTTTCCGGACACATGAAGGTCAAAACTGATCTCCCCATCCTCCTGGGTAACGTCCAACCGATCAATTTCGAAGTCTTTTACGGATCCACCGACGGCTTTCCTTAGAGATTTCTCTGCAACCCAGCTTAGTAAATTCTTCATTTCAGCACTCTCCACTCTTAAAATATCCATGTTTCCTCCTTAAATGAAAAAAAGAGGAGCATAAGCTCCTCAGACTAACGGTTTAATTAAAGATCGAAATAATCCTTATACTGTTCACCATACTCGGTCCAAACAGTTTCGTCTTCTCCATACTGTGTTGCTACCAATTGATTGTTGATGTACACATAGCCGCGTTTAATCGCTCCTATTTCATAATCATCATCTTCAAATGTGTAACACATACCTACGGAGTCGACTCTGTTGATCGACCAAGATGCTGATAAAGTATATGTATTAGTATCTTCATCATATTTTACAGTTACCTTTTCGTCATAATAATCCTCCTTTTCGTACAAAGCTTCAGTCATATCATACTCTAACTGAAGGATTGATAAGTTTCTTCTTTGCATTCTTCCTTCTGGTGTGTCACTATACCATGTTGCTTTTGCAAACACACTTGTGCTGCTAAGCATAATAGTTAACACTGCCATAAACATTACAAAAAACCTCTTAAACATAATACAATTCCTCCTATATAAATATAATTTTGATCGAAGTTATTTACTTCATTATAGGATATGATTTTCGTGCGAATTGGCGAAAAAAAAAGAGGGGAATAAACCCCCTCTTAGTCATTCAGACCAAATAGCTCATCGAAAGTGATGGCTATGTTACCATCTAAGTCTTCTTCGTCATAAGTTACATTACTCTCAACTGCTGTATTCTGGTTCGCTCCAGGTGTCCCATCACAGGACAATAAAGCCCAACCAAGAATTACCAAGCAACCGATTGTGAATATAAACACTTTAATCAAGTTGACGAATCCTCTTAATATTTTATTTAACATAGTTCAAATCCTCCTTTAATAAAACTAATTTGTTTCATTAAAGGGTATGATTTTCGTGCGAACATATGTTCTGATGGCAAAAAATAATAATCCAATCACGTTTAACCGGATTCAGAATAGGTGGATTGGTACACTCACCAATAGCGATTCCTACATGCCGACCTTGCCAACTCAGTCATTATTCATTATTTCCCTTTCGGGTTGCATGTTACGCTCCCAATTAGTCTCCAAATATCCATAAATGCGTCTGATCGCATTTTTAGGCTTATTTAGTCTTTATTCCTAAAAACACATACATGCGTATGATGGTGGGATTTGCACCCACGTATTCAACAGTTTACTCTGGATCAATTGTATCCACTCTCTACATACCACCTTTTCAGATGGAGTCACCTGTCCTTAATGCCTTAGTCTCTAATATCAACCATGCTTACTTCAGATGTAAGTTTAGGTGTATTAGTCTTCACCATAAAACATCATATGTTTCTATTATAGAGATAGATTTTTTTGCGAAAAAATAGGAGCAGCATAATGCCGCCCCAACAATCATGTAATCTTCAATTCGCGAAGGTAAACGCGAACTGTAGACTCAGATAATCCATACATCTGAGCAATCTGACGAACTTTCAGATGCTTCTTTTCACGAAGCTCTCTGAGTTCATCGAAAAAGCCCTTTCTTTCAAGATAAATGAAATTCAGTCTACCTACTCGTTCTGTCATAATAATTACCTCCTTTTTTATTCTATTAATGGGTTAGAATAAAACACGAAAAAAAAAAAAGAAGAGTCACAGAACTCATTCCGAATAACTCTCCTCTATAATATTTTCCACTATAAAATTTTCAGCAATCATGTTTTCATACATGATGTCTTCTCCAACTGTTCTGTTGCTGGCGTCTTCCATAGATTCGCCGCAACCATTTAACAGCATGAATACTAGCATAATCATATAAAAATACTTTTTAAACATAGTAAAAACCTCCTCAAAAATGTGGTAATATTCTTATAAAAGAATATGTTTTTGGTGCGAGGAGGTCTTATGGAAAACGCTGTAGTGTATGCTCGTTACTCATCACACAATCAAACTGAACAATCCATAGAAGGTCAGCTCTCGGCTGCACATAAGTATGCTGAGGCTAAAGGCTATAATATCATTCACGAATACTGTGATCGAGCTAAGACTGGCACAAACGACAACAGAGAAGAGTTCCAGCAAATGCTTCATGACTGCCAGTCTCATTCCTTTACAGTAATAATTGTCTGGAAAGTTGACAGATTCGGCAGAAACAGAGAGGAGATCACGTTCAACAAGTACAAAGCCAAAAAACACGGAGTACGAGTTGAATACATTGCTGAAAATATAACGCAAGGGCCTGAAGGAGTAATACTTGAATCTGTACTGGAGGGTATGGCTGAGTACTATTCCCTGCAGCTCTCACAGAACGTTCGTAGAGGAAAGCTGGAATCGGCTAAGAAATATCACGCAATAGGCGGACATGTTCCGTTAGGCTACAAGACAAATGAGAACAATGAGTATGTCATAGATCCGGCTACTGCTCCTACTGTTAAGCTGATCTATAATAAATATCAGTCTGGTGAAACTATGTCTGAAATCATACGGTATTTGAACGCCAATGGATTCACAAACCGTAAAGGGATACCATTCTCCAAAAACTCTTTGCCTGCTATCCTGTCGAACGAGCGGTATACAGGGACTTACATTTATAAAGACATAATCAGACAAGAGAATGCCATTCCTGCGATAATCTCTAAGGAGCAGTTTGAGGAGGTTCAAAAGATGAAGATTATTAACAAGCGTATGCCGTCTCACAAATGGTCTTACAGTGAGTACCTACTAACCGACAAGCTCTATTGTGGAGAATGCGGAAGCTCCATGATCGGTCGATCTGGTTATGGGAAGATGGGTGTCAAATATAACTATTACACTTGCCTCAAACAGGTGAAAAAAGAATGTGAGAAGAAATCTGTGCGACAGGATTACTTAGAATCAGTTGTGCTGAAAGAGGTGATGTCTGTTCTGTCCGATCCAGATACATTCAATTACATAGTCGATCTGATCTGGGAACATTACCTTGAATCAGATAGGCTTAGTTCTGAGATCGAAAATATAACGCGCAAGTTGAAGGAAATTGACTCAAGCATGGGTAATCTAGTCAAGTCAGTTGAAGAAGGTATGCCGTACAACCTTGTGAAGACTAGAATGGACGAACTGACTGGAGAAAAATCTATGTATCAGAAGCTTTTGGGAGAAAAACGAATAGAGAAGAAATTTGAGCTAACAAGAGATCAGATTGTAGAATTCATGGAAAAGTTCACAACGATGGACTATACAGATAAATCCTGTCAGAAGGTAATAGTATCAAAATTGATAAACAGAATCTACCTGTATAG
>AUXO013266121.1_pt1 | contig 10011 bp, 22 predicted proteins | sample 768731 | NCBI WGS metagenome assembly AUXO01 (sample SAMN02715735, study PRJNA202380) | gut metagenome | biome: sheep rumen | host: Ovis aries | place: New Zealand: Palmerston North | reverse complement strand
ATTTTGAGTATTCCCAATTTTTGGGGTTATGGTATGCTCTGATTATTTTATGTTTTAGAATTGATATTTTCTTCATAACCTCTATTTAAATCGTTTGTTAAATCTTTCTTTGAGTTCAGAAAGAGAAGGTCGTGTATCTCTCATCGCACAACTATCGAAATAATCTCGAATGAAATTTTTGTATTCTTCCAATGTGCCATTGAGAATGTTGTATGCAACATTGTTTATGACATATCCTTGTTTAACCTGTTGCTTCTTTTTATCCCATTGCGAGTTGGTGAGGCTAATCCCTGTATATAAATCAACACGTGAGGACTGAGCAGAAACACGAATTCGAACAAATTGTTTACCCTTCTTGCTTTGAGGGAATAATGTAGTATTAATATTGTACTTTGTAAACAGCATACTTCTATATAATTTTATTCAACATTTTTTGTGTTCCCACTCATTGTCAAATATATACTCATATTGACCACAAATGTGTTTCCTCAAATATTCCAATGAACCTTGCAAGGGCTTTATATTACTCCACTTGTAATTCATTCTATTGGCATAATGATTAATCTCTTCACTATCAATGCTACCACACCAACCTCCTGCGAGCAAGTTTAAGGCAGTCTCATAGTCATTGAAACACTCTTTGAGAGTTGCACCCACACTTTCTGGAAGCCCATTATAAAGGCAATATATGCCAATGTATTCTCCTTTGAGAATAAACCTCCTTGATGTCTCCTTTCCACTCTCATCACGCCACACCTCACCATCTTTATATCTGAATTTCCAATCACCCAAAGGCAATGGTAACTTGTTTGGGTCAAACTTTATCTTTCGACCAATATCTTCTTTACGAACTTTGATAATAATTCTTGATGGTGTACTCATAATTCTCTATTGTTTTAGTTTGATTTTTATTTTGACAATGCAAAGGTACAACAAATTTCTGAAACCACCAAATTATTTTGGTTAAAAGATGTTAATCAACTTCTGAATCCTTATCCTCATTTATATCAAGACGCGTAGCCACCACACCAAGCAGTATTGATATCGCAATATATTCCCCACCGTAGATGCCTAAATGTGTACATATGCCACCAACCGTCACAATAAAAAAATATGCTGAAATCGCATAAGTTAAAAAACTCATAAATATTGAAATTGCCTTTATCATAACTTAAAATTAAAACAGTTTTAAATCTTTCGTAAACTCATCAATATCCTCAGACCAATAAGGCCCAATACCTAAACACGTAGCAGTGCTAATATTATTAAACTCTGTACGACCATCATCTGTAATCAATGCACAGGGTATTTGACTTTCCTTAACTTTGTGGTATAATTCATTTAATTCTTCGTAATCTTCAACATAAACACAAATCTTTGTACTTCCTGACTTAATCCAATTGTTAAATATATCGTTTTCAGAATCCCACGAAACTAACGTATAAGTATATTTCCGGCCATAATCATTGACATCTAAAAACTTATTAAATAACTGTAAAAGCGACTCAACACTCGCATGAGCAACCTGAGCACCAATCTTGCCCTTTCTCAATGTCTTCAATAAATCATGCCTGAACACTATCACCTGCTTGCTCTTTCTCATATTAACTAATATGTTTTTTCCAAATCATTTTTTTTTTCAGTTTAATAATAATATTAATAATTCAACGTAACGTTAACATACGTAACATGTAATAATATAATATATTTAATTTAAAAATAAAAAAATATTAATATTAATATATCCAACCGTAAAGAGAGAAAAAACTAACGTGAGGATATTATCTCTTCAACCTTTCCAAAAATGTTATCTAACGGATAGTCAATGTCAATATATGACGGATAATCAACCTTTAAAGAAGAAAAGTCAAACATAAATTCCAATGGCTCAACGTCAGCACCATCTTCACGATAAATATTGGCAATAACAAAATTCTCACTCAGCCAATCCTCTGCCGTAGAATAAAAACTATCAGACTTGACAAAAGAAACTCCATTATTGAAAAAAGTATTACGCAAAGCATCAACAGCAAACTCCCTCGCCTCATCATTTGAAATAACATCAAAAAAAGACTTGCGCCTGTCAAACTCCTGAACTACATAATGAGCAATACCTTCAGCACCGTAAGCCACACAATACTTGTCACAGAATAACTCAATATCAATAAGGTCAACATCAACAGATTCCTTGACCCCCAAAGGATACTCCGCAGCCACTAAATAAGAAAAACGCTCCAAAATCTCTCGCTCAAAACCTTTTATGTATTCAGAAAAAACCATAGTAAAAGGAAAAAATAAATTAAACTATATTTAACCTAAGCGTAATGTAACCAATCACGCCATTGTAATTCTTACGTAGATAATCTTCTTCCTTGGCAGATAAGACTTCCATACATTTAAGAAACTCTACTATAACCGCAAGAGGATAATCCGCAATCTTCTTTACCTCTTCCAATAACTCCATCGGATTGTCCTTCTTATCACTAATGGAAGAAAATACATCAATTAACTTCTCAGCGTCCTTTGTTTTGTAACGCAAACCAACTGTGCTCATTTTAATATTCATATCTTAACTAAATTTGAGAAACATATGCCGATATACAATCTTCACCACACTTGGCGTTTATCTCCCTCACAATGCTATGAAGGTTGTCACACTCCTGAGGCAACATCTCAACTTCCTTGCAAAATACATTCGCATCTTTGTTGCCACGCTTAATCGTTATTATAACTTTCATATCAAAAAAAAAATAAATTAAAATGTAACTATTATGAAAACAACAGCAAAGGTATAAAGAAAAATTGGAATTGCCAAATTATTTTGGTTAAATGATGTTAATTCGTTGAATTACCCGACTTCTCAATTTCCGCTATTTCCCTCTTAAGGTCTGAAGCCCTCTTCTCGTGAAAAGAAAGTTCCTTAGCCTTCTGCTCTAACAATATCTTATCAACCCTGCCATTCCACATATCCCATCTGTTCTTCGTAACCTCCCTGAATGTTTTAAGTACAACACAACGCTCAATTGAACTTATACCATCTGGGTGTTCATCAAATATAATCTTAACTAATGGCGCAGCACTAAGATTTACAACACGAAGATAAACCATATTAGCATAATCCTCAGGATATGCCTCAATGAACCTATGAACCTCTTTGTTATCAATCCAATAAAATATCCAATTGTCTGTCTCTTCAAGATAATCTAAAACCTCGTTTTCCAACGAAAAAATCTTATCTAGCAACTTTAAATCTTTTTCCATAAAAAATAAACCGTATTTTTAGTTTAACATAATCGACTGCAAAGGTACAAAGAAAAAATAAAATAACCAAATTATTTCAGTTAAAAAACGTTAAATGACTAAACCGTACTCATTTGAGTACATATAACCCCACAATAACAATAAAAGACAATAAAAAGCCATATGACAATTATAAACTAAACAAAATATAACCACAATACTGCACAATATTATAGAATAAAATACTACAAAACATTAAATAATATAGAAAAATTTTCTATAAAATAAACACTTTGCAGAATACTTTTCTAACCCCTTTATAACTCGTTGATAATCAGATAAATAGAAGAGAACAAAAGTACGTATTCTGTAACTCGCTCACACTCAATAAGTTACAATTGTGAAGAATTAACATTTTCACAATCAGTTTTATTGGTGAGTGAGAAATGAATTAGTCTGGGAAGCGGATTGCTTAAGCATCGTCAGCACAGTACCGTACTCATTTGAGTACATAGTGGCTGGCATTTTTTGTGGAAGGAAAATTCTGTGTGCTGTTCATTTTTTTGTTCCAAAATTCATTTCAATTTTTTCTGGTGAAAAAATAGTGCATGGTCATATTTGCCGTTATGTTTAACGTATTTTAACATTTTCGCGTTGGTATATGTTTGGTTAGTCTGATTGTATGGGGGCATGGTTATCTTAAGCGTATTTTTGTGTGTGCTTATATGTGTGCAGGTTCAGTATATTTGTATGAAGTCAAAATTGGTTGATGAGCCTGCGAGTGTGATTGTTTCAGTTCCGTTCCGATTTTCCGTTTTATAGAAGTTCCACCCTTCATAGCATTTATGTTTGAGCAAGAGGTTACAGATGAAATATCTTAGAGAAGATTTTTCACCGTCTTTGCCCAACGTTCTTAGCATTTGGTTTGCGTCATTTACAATATTTTGGATATATGCAGGTCTTTTTTTATTCATATAAGGCATGTATTAAAATTATTGAAATATGTGTTAAAATTAAGTAATTTTAAGAATTATACGTTTATTGACAGCACCTCTTTACCATCATTTTCTTTGAAAGAATATGATGATATTTCAGTTTGCTCATTTATTTGATATATTTTCACCTTTGAACATTTATGTTTGTGCATTATTAAATTTGCGTGTTTTTCTGCCGTTTTAAGGCTTCTAAACGTCTTTGGTGTGTTATTATAGAATATGTTACTGATAACGTTTCGATATTGCAGTACGTATGCGAATCCGTTATAAAAAGCGACGATGATATAATTTTCGGCTTTCATATATGAAATGGGATTTATTTTTAGTCCATGAAATATCCGTCAAGAATAGCCATTTTTGCATTCACGAAATCATCTGTAATCATTTCATATTCGTAGTTATGGATACCCTTGGCTTCGTTCCATTCGTCTATGTGGTTGCCTATATACCACCCCATTTTCTTTACTCTCTCAATGTTACCCAACAATGCTTCTTTGGCATTTTTGAAAGATTTATAGTAAGTCTGAGTTACGTTATTACCGACTTTTTTGTAGAAGATAAAAAAGTGTTCCATTTATTATTATATGTGTTTTTAGTTTAATAATATATTCATATTCTGTGCAAAGGTACTAATAATATTTGGATTGGGCAAATATTTTATGTTAAAAATGTTTAATGGTATTAAGATTTATTAACACAAAATTATCGGTTATGACGGAGACTATACTTTAAGATGTTACTCTTACCTTTGTTTCTTTTTTAATTGTGATACAAAGGTACAGCTTTTATTTGGAATATGCAAATATTTTATGTTAAACGTTGTTAAACGCCCGTATTTTATTTTCATACGGGTGTTTAACGTTACGTTATGTTATTTGCTTCTTTGTTTAGTATATTGTCATTCTGTATTTGGATATATTCTGTCTAAATGCGGATGGCAGTTTGTTATATTCAATTATTTTCTTTTGGAGTTCCATTGCTTGTTCCAAGTACTTGTCATAGTTGTCTATTGCGCTTTGTATTTCCTCAGTATAATCGTTGAAGTTCTTTATATGCTCTTGCATTCCGTTTACACAGAGTTCATAACTGAGTCTGTTGTTGGAATCGTCAGGACAGTCGACAGTTAATGCCTCATAGTGGTTATATGAGAATTTAGATAGTCTGTAATTGAGTTCAATTGTCTTATAATGCGTTCTTTCCCTAATTACGAGTAGTTCGTCTTTATTAGCCTCTCTAAGAGCCTTGATAAAACGGATATTATATACCTTGCCATTAAACTTCTGAAGAGTTGGCAGGTACACGTTTTTATAGAAGTCGATGAGAGCAAAACGCGCTTTTATTCTATTGTTTGTAACATTGATGAAATCTGTTTTGCTTGCGAGTTCCAAATTACTTTTAATATATTCCATTTCTCTATTGTTTTATAATGTGTTAGATATAGTTTTCTATTTCCCTTATGAGGTCTTTTCTTGAAAATTCCATAAATTCCCTCTTTCCGATATTGGCAGTATAAATCATAGGTACGAGTTTATTTCTGCTCTTATCGTGAGTTCCAAGGGTTTTCTTAACGTTGGTTACTTTATACGTTCCCAAAGTTATGTTATCAAAGATAACTTCCCCTTTTTGTTTTAGTTTTATTGTCATAATGCTTATTTATTCGTTTTATTATATAAAATGAATTATGTGGTGCAAAGGTAGCAAAATTATATGATTTATGCAAATATTTTCAGTTAAAAGAAGTTAAGGGTATTGTTTTAATAAAAGTTCATTATGGGGGCATGAAGGAGACTATACTCTAAGGTTTTGCCCTTACCTTGTCAAAATTATCTTCTGTTTTATTTTGACAATGCAAAGGTACGAATAATTTTCGGAATATGCAAATTTATTTAGTTAAAAAGTGTTAATCTCAAACAAAATCTTTTCTTGTTGCTCTGCGGGGAGTTCTGTCCACCACTTATCGAAGTCAGCATAATACTTTTCCTCATCCCAAGTATCAGTTCCCTCTATGGTGTAATCAACCCAAGAGATTGCTTTTCCGCCTAACTTATATGCTTTTTGGGTATCATCCAATGCCAATGAAGTTCCAACCGAGTTTAAGTATTCCTTATCCATTTCGTTTTATTTTTTATTATTTGATTTTTAATGTACTATGGTATATGCGTATTCGTATACTACCTTGTCACCCAATGCTTTGGCTATACGTTTTTCCCTCTTTACTTCTTCCCAAGACATATCTGTTGCAGTTCTGTAAGGGATATCCGCATCCTTATGATAAAAATCACAGGTGTAGAAAGTCTTTGAAGTTTTCTTTGTTGCCATATCAGTTCTTTCTTTTTGTTTAACTTTGATAGTGCAAAGGTACAAAGAATATTTGAGATGTGCAAACTTTTCCAGTTAAAAAGTGTTAACACATCTCATTTTTTACACTTTGTCATATTTTTACCCACTTTTTGAGCAAAGTGTAAAGCATCTTAAGATTTTCCATATAGGCAAAAGTGACACTTTGCTAGTTTTCGGTGAGAAAACCTTTTTCAATATTGTTATCGTTGATAAAGTTAAGAGCCTCAGCAATGCTTTCCTTTGTGCCTTTTTCTTTGAGTGTTATGAGCCACCCTATAAGGTCAGCATCCTCTCTATCCATATTTGCTTCGATAAAACGTTCAATGATTGCTATATTATAGTTTTTCATTTCATTTTGTTTCATATTGTTTTTCATATCATTTCATTTTGTTTCATTTGGGGAGTTTATATATACAAAAGAAGTGTGGGGAGAAGTATTATTTCCCCCCACGTTTGTGTTAGTGTTGTTATGCGACCTTTGAGAGAGTATTCTCGTTATCCTCTTCTTTGACGGGGATGTTAAGGTTCTTGCAGAGTCCCTTATAAGGTAGTGCTCTGCTTCCGCAAGCCTTGCCGAGTACCTTTGAGTTGTTGAGGTCAAGGAGGAATGTATTGAAGTCCTTGCTCTTCTTCTCATAGTAGCGCATAATCAGTCGGATTGTAACATCAGACATCTTTCTGCCCTCAAGTCCGTTGTATGCGTTATAGGCTGAACCCATTTTCTCGACCATTTCCACCTCTTCAGCGTTGAAGTGCTTATAGCCCTTGTTGAATTCGCTTTCCTTGTATGCACCCTTTGAAACGCCTACGGAGAGGATAAAGTAGAATGGTATGTTTGGATGTGAGTCAGCAAAAGCGACAATTTCCTCACAGACTTTCTTGTGGAGTATAGCCTTGACTTTCTCATCATATTTGCTTCCGCCTTCCTTGTACTGCGCAAGGTTATACTTACCTGCCAAGCGATTGTTAGCGATGTTGCGGATTGCGAGTTCAATTCTGTTTTTCTTTGCCATAGTTGTATGTTCTTTTTTTGTGGTTGTTGATTTATTGTTTGTTGTTGAAAATGTTGTTTAGCGTTGAGGCTGCGTGAGTTACTGCCATTTCAATTTGGTCATTGCCGTTGAAAGTAAATTCTTTTTTCATTGTTGCTAATAATGTTTTAATTTGACGTTGCAAAGGTACAAAGAATTTTTGAAACTGGCAAATATTTTCAGTTAAAAGATGTTAATTATCCCTCTTTCTCGACAATTTTTATTAGTTTTTGTACCAAAGCAGTAGGATAGGACAGATTTTTGTCTTGCGATACCATCTCATCATAAGAGTGAAGTTGCTCAAGTAATTCCTTTTTTCCCATAGTGTTATATTCCTTATCTTTTAAGTTCGTTATAATAAAACTGCTCAATCTTATAGTGTTGCTTAATCATTTCGCAAAGTGACTCACATTGCTTTAACGTGACGGCATAGTAATTACGGATATAGTCCGAGAAATACTCATAAGGAGTAGTGCTATCGCCAATACGACCATTCCACTTCTCGCCAAACGTAGCGATAATTTTGGTGAAAATCTTACTTGTATCTTCGACTTCTGTTTTAACCCAACCCATGTTCTTATTGTTTTATATTATTTATGCCCAGCGTCTCCAATATGGCTTATTTACCTTAAAGCCAAAATACTCGCATACTCGATGTTCGGTAGTTTCCCTCCCATCAAAAGTGGCTCTGCTATCCCATTTCCCACGTTTCTCGACACCATTGTCATAAACCTCGCCAATAAGATTACCCTTTGGAGTTTTCCAAATAACGAGTAATGAGCCGTTATCTTTTTTGAACATCGAAATCTTTACCATAATCTTCTATTATTTAAGTTTAACACTCAATTTCCTTTACCTCACCAACATAATGGTCTCCACAAATCTCAGTGTTAGGAACACCTTCATCTTCGATAAATGTTGCAAGTTCACGTAGACTATCAGCAGTGTAAAACTCATCGCATAACATTTCAATCTTTATCTTTTTCATAATTTTCTTTTTTGATTAGTTATTGTTTTATTTTGACAATGCAAAGTTACGAATAATTTCCGAGACTGGCAAATATTTTCAGTTAAAGGATGTTAATTGAATTGTTAAATTATGCAATCCTTACAACCATGCACTTGTCAGTCCCCCAACACTTGTATTCACCGGCGCCTAAGAGTTTAACAACCTTAATTTCGTTGTCCGAGAAATATCCGTAACGACCAAGCATTTCTTTCTCTTTTCCCTCTCTGCATCTAACTATTGTTGAGGAAAAATCACCCTTGTTGTCAGGAAAGCCTATTAGTTGATAACATCTTCTTTTATCATCGAAAGTGCTGCTAATAACCCTTGATAATTGTTCTATATCTTTCTTTCTTGCCATAGTCTGTTTGTTTTTTGTCGTTTAAGCCACTCGCATTACGTAGATGCCCTCGTATTTGCCACCCCAATCCTTATCACTTGTTTTCTCGCCAACCTTCAAGTCTGTGAAAGGTGCACCCTTTGTTGTGACTTCCAATCCTGCGTAGAAAAAGTCCTCAGGCTTTGTGACAGGGACAATCAAAGGTTTTGAACCATCAATTGCCCACTTCTCGCATTCAGAGGTAAAAACCACAATAAATGCACCGAAGTCCTTGTTATATTCTTTTATTTCTAAATTTCCCATAATTGAATTAGTTTTAAATTTCCGAGTGCAAAGTTACAAATAATATTTGAGATGTGCAAATTTTTCCAGTTAAAAAGCGTTAATAGTACTCATTTGAGTACAGAAGGTGGGTAATATTTCAACCCACCTTTGAATACCAAGTCTCTCCGTTTGAAAAACGTACTGACACTTCAAAGACCGCTTCGCAATTATTCTTGCAGAAATTGTCGCACTCTTCCATAGCCTTATCAATGCGCTTGTTTATCCATTTGCGGATATTTTCCTTCTGTATCTTGAAAGTGCCGAGAGTCCAACCATAGTCAAGTCCGAAGTTTACTACACAATACTCAATGTGGTCAAGGTAGTCTTTTACCAAGTCCTCTCTTGTGTAGTAGTCCGAGAGTTGGAAAGAGTCACCATTATAAGTGCGGATTATCAAATCGAAGTCAAGGTTTGCCGCGCTATAATATCCACTACGTACACCGATTATCTTCTCAATTGTCGTTTCTGTGTGGTATACCTTGCCACTCTTACCAAAACGTTCCCACTCCTTATTCTCGTTTGAAGAGCACACATAGAGCATATCTTCCCAGCTGTAACCCGCATCGCTGACAGGAAAGTTGCCGTTTGCCTTGCCAACCTCACAAATAGCATCGAGATAATCCTTGTAGTCATAGTCATCTCGCATTACGTCATTTCCATCCTCATCTTTGTAGGTATCTAAAATGACGTAATATGATTTTGCATTTTTCTTATTGAAGTTTGAAGTTGCCATGT
>AUXO011878325.1_pt1 | contig 10012 bp, 10 predicted proteins | sample 768731 | NCBI WGS metagenome assembly AUXO01 (sample SAMN02715735, study PRJNA202380) | gut metagenome | biome: sheep rumen | host: Ovis aries | place: New Zealand: Palmerston North | reverse complement strand
TACCAGCGGTATAGAGATGGTCAGCAATGGTCTGTTCAGTAATCTCTTCCGGATTCAGTTCGCCTGCCTTAACTTTTTCGGCAATCTGCCGGGCGGAATAAGCGATTTCATCCCTTCCCCCGTAGTTGCAGGCGAGCAGAACTGTCAGCTGTGAATGATGGGCAGTATCATTTTCAAGTTTTATCATGCGCTGTTTAATATCTTCCGGATAGGCATTTTTATCACCTAAAAAGACAGCACGTACACCGTCACCAAGATGAAATTGTACTTCGTCCAGATATTCACGCATAATTTTCATAATGCCGTCAATTTCCGACTGCGGACGTTTCCAGTTTTCAGTAGAAAATACATAGAAAGAAGCATAGGGAATGCCGATGTCCTTGCAGTACTGCATAATTTTCTTGAATGTCTTGCCGCCTTCGATATGACCGAAACTTCTTGGCAGACCACGTTTTTTCGCCCATCTGCCGTTGCCATCCATGATAAAGCCGACATGTTTCGGCAGCACTTCGGGCAGTTCCTGCGTTTCTGTCTTTTTCTTTGTAAAAGCCATATTTTAAAAATACCCCTGCTTAGATGCTCATAATTTCTTTTTCTTTTACAGAAACAGCCTTATCGACTTCATCGCAGTATTTATCAGTCAGTTTCTGTGCCTTCTTTTCTGCTTCTTTCTGGTCATCTTCAGTAAGTTCGCCGCTCTTCTTCATAGCCTTGAACTTATCGACCATATCACGGCGGACATTACGGACAGCGACTTTGGCTTCTTCGCCGTATTTCTTGACACTTTTGCAGAGTTCTTTTCTGCGTTCTTCGGTAGGCTGGGGGAATGTCAGGCGGATAACATTACCGTCATTGACGGGATTGATACCCAAATCAGAAGCCTGAATTGCCTTTTCAATTGCTTTCAGGCTGTTTTTGTCAAACGGCTGAATCACGAGAGTACGACCTTCGGAAACAGTAATGGAAGCCATATTCTGAATTGGTGTAGGAGTTCCCCAGTAATCCGCAGTAATCTTGTCAAGTACTTTAGGATTGGCTCTTCCGGCACGGATGGAAGAGAAATTGACCTGTAAGCTGTTGAGGCTTTTCTGCATCTTTTCTTCTGCATGTTTGAGAGTTTCTTTCATGATAAAAAATCTTCCTTTCTGGTTGAAAATAAAAATTATTCAGCAGTGATGACAGTACCGACCTGTTTGCCGAGAACGGCATCCAGAATATTATCTGGTCTGTGCAGGTCAAAGACGAGCATAGGGAGCTTGTTTTCGTTGCACATTGTTGCAGCGGACATATCCATCACAGCCAGATTATCATTGAGTACCTGTGCGAATGTGAGTGTATCATAGCGTTTCGCATCTTCAAATTTATTGGGGTCTTTGTCGTAAACGCCGTCAACAAGAGTGGCTTTCATGAGGATTTCGGCTTCGATTTCGACACCTCTGAGGGCAGCAGCGGTATCTGTAGAGAAAAACGGGTTGCCTGTGCCACAGCCGAAAATCACAACTCTGCCTTTTTCAAGATGGCGCACAGCCTTGTTACGGATATAGGGTTCAGCGACCTGTCTCATGGTGATAGCGGTCTGCACACGGGTTTCCACACCCATAGATTCGAGCATGTCAGAGATTGCCAGAGCATTGATAGCAGTTGCCAGCATCCCCATATGGTCAGCACGGGTTCTGTCGAGGCTGCCGCTCATGCGTCCACGGATAAAATTACCGCCGCCGACAACAATACCGACCTGTGCGCCGACATCGACACATTTCTTGATACTTTCGCAGATATTGCCGATAACGGCATAATCCAGACCAAATTTCTTTTCTCCGGCGAGAGCTTCGCCGCTGAGTTTCAGGATAATTCTTTTATACTTAAGTTCCATAATCAAGCACCTCACAAATAATACTATACTTATTTTACACTAAAAAAGCAAATCTGTAAAGAGATTTTTGAAAATTTTTTTCCGGAATTGGAAAAATTTTTGCGGACAAGCTGCATTTCTCCGGAATGTCGTGCATATTCTGATAAAAAAGCAAGGGAGAAGCGCATATTTATGAAAATTTTATTATATCATAAAGATTTCTGCAAACCGGAAGAAACGATTCTGGAACGTGCCGCCCGGAAAGAGCATCTGTTCCGGAAAACAGTCTGGTGGGAAGTGTTGCTGTTTGTACTGACGGGCATCGGCGGGACACTGTTATTTTTATTTTCTCCGGTTCTGATGAGAATTCCGGTATTATGCATATTTGTTCCTGTACGGAACAGCATCTGGGAAAGTTTAAAGTTATTATACATGCCCTCTGTCCTGACAGGGCTGCTCCGCTGGTTTTTCACGGGGAATCTGCAAAAGGGAATTCTGACGACTTATGCAGAGGGAATCTGCCTGACACTTACCGGATTTGTAACACTGCACTATCTCTGTACGGGCATTCTGGGAAGAGAATATTTCAAAGCGGACATGTTATTTTTTTATGCATGTGTGATATTTCTGATATGGTACTTACGCATCCGTGCGGACAGGCAGAAAAAAAGCAGTCTGCCGGGAGTTTTTGTGATATTCCTGCTGACAGGCTGCTTTATTTATTTTACATGCAATCCGCCTGCGCTCGGACTGTTTGCAGAAATCAGTCTTTTACTGCAATAACTTCCACTTCGACAAGTGCGCCTTTGGGCAGGTCTTTGACAGCAACACAGCTTCTTGCCGGTTTGCCGGTGATATACTTGCCGTAGATTTCGTTAAATGCTGCGAAATCGGCAATATCTGCCAGAAAGCAAGTTGTCTTGACAACTTTTGAAAAATCAGTGCCGGCAGCAGAAAGTACCTGTTCCAGATTTTTCATCACCTGCTCGGTCTGTCCCTGAATGTCAGAAGCTTCAATATTACCGGAAGCCGGAACAATTGCAATCTGACCGGAGGTATAAATCACACCATTTGCCTGTACAGCCTGAGAATAAGGTCCGATTGCCGCAGGGGCATTTTCTGTATAAATTTTTTCTGCCATAAAAAACATCTCCTTAATAATAATTGATAATTATGACTTGCTGAGATAACATACAAACATTGCAAGAACAATCAACGGAACTAAAAAGTCCAGTGTTCTGTCAATTTTTTTGACAACTTTAAAACGCTTCACCAGAATTATATAAAGAATGAACCCGGTCAGATAAGGGACAGCAAGAATCCAGATAATCAGCCACATATACTGCTGACTGAAAAGCAGACTTTTGAATGCTCCGGCAAAGTACAGAATCAGGAATGACAGCAGTGCAAGCAGATTGCAGAATCCTCTGCTTTCCAGGTGAATTCTGACACGTTTTCCGTGTTTATAAATAAAGTCGTCCTCGTCATACTGCTGCATTAATGATTGACAATCTTGAATCCGGCATCTGTGAGGGCCTGCCGAATCTGACGGATATGTTCATAATTTCTGGTTTCGAGAACAATCCGGAGAACACAGTCAGTAATATCACTGTCTTCGCTTGCACGTTCGTGATGAATTGAAACAACATTTCCGCCAAGGTCTGCCAGAATTGCCGAAACGCCTTTTAACTGTCCGGGCTTGTCTTCGAGCTGAATGGTCAGTGTGTCGCTTCTGCCGGATTTCAGCAGACCACGCTTGATAACTCTTGACAGGATAGTGACATCAATATTGCCGCCGGATACCAGGCAGACGATATTTTTTCCTTTCATATCAGGAATCTTATTGAACATCACCGCTGCCGCCGGAACTGCGCCTGCACCTTCGGCGATAAGTTTATGCTGTTCAATCAGAGCCAGAATTGCAGAAGAAACTTCATCATCTGTCACAGTGACAACACCATCAACATATTTTCTGACAAGCTCGAAAGTATGTTCGCCGGGTTCTTTGACCTTGATGCCATCTGCAATTGTGCCGACTTTATCCAGGCAGACAATTTCGTCCTGCTGGAGTGATGCCACCATAGAAGGCGCACCGCTTGCCTGTACACCATAAACACGAATTTTCGGATTCAGGCTTTTCAGGGCGAATGCCACACCAGAAATCAGACCGCCCCCGCCAATCGGTACGACAACAATATCCACATCCCGGAGCTGTTTGCTGATTTCGAGTCCGATAGTCCCCTGCCCTGCAATCACATCTTCATCATCAAACGGATGAATGAATGTATAACCTTTTTCGTCACGGAGTTCAAGAGCCTTCTGGTAGGCATCATCATAGACTCCCGGTACAAGGCAGACTTCTGCGCCATAGCCTTTTGTGGCTTCTACTTTGGAGATAGGCGCACCGTCCGGCAGACAAATCAGCGATTTAATGCCATTTTTTGTAGCAGCAAGAGCCACGCCCTGCGCATGGTTTCCGGCAGAACAAGCAATTACGCCTTTTGCCTTTTCCTCATCACTCAGCTGTGAAATCTTGTAATATGCACCCCGGACTTTAAAAGAACCGGTAATCTGTAAATTTTCTGTTTTCAGATATACATTAGCATCCGGACAGAGTTTCGGCGCATAAATAATATCTGTCTGCCGGATAACATCTTCCAGCACATAACTTGCATGATAAATTTTATCAAGTGTTAGCATAAAAAATCACTCCTTGCTTTCAGAATCCTGTGCTTCTGCACAGCAAAGCTGTTCAATAAACTGCCGGGCAGCACGGGCAGAACGTCCGCTTTTTCTCATCGCAAACTGTTCGGCTTTCAGTATGATAGTATCTGTATCTGTTTGCAGTCCGGCATCTTCGGCAAGTTTCAGGACAATATCCAGATAAAGCTGTTTATTGGGCTTATCGAATAAAATCTGAATACCAAATCTTTCAGAAAGCGAAATAGTTTCCTGCACAGTATCATTTCTGTGAACTTCGTCCCCTGCTCTCTGGGAAAAAGTTTCCCGGACAATGTGTCTCCGGTTGCTAGTGGCATAGATGACAGTATTATTCGCCCTTGCGGAGATACTGCCTTCGAGAACGGCTTTCAGTGCGCTGAAATCGTCATCATTTTCCTGAAAGCTCAGGTCATCAATGAACAGAATAAATTTCAGCGGATTTGTGTTTAATTCTTCCAGCAGTTCAGGCAGCAGATGCAGTTCATTTTTCGATAATTCGATAAGTCTTAACCCATCATCAGCAAACGCATTGGCAACAGCTTTGACAGTCGCTGATTTTCCTGTTCCGGCTGAGCCATACAGCAGAATATTTGATGCATGCAAGCCTTTGAGCAGAGCCTTTGTATTATCCACGACCTGTTTTCTCTGCTGGTCATAGCCGACCAGTTCACGAAGCTGAATAGCGTCCGGACTGGAAACGGGTTTCAGGGTATAGCCCTTGTTTGACATATCTGATAATTTCATCTGAAACATTTTGTATTTTGCCCAAATACCAAAGCCGTATTTATTTATATTGAACAGACGTTCAAACCAGAGAATTTCAAGATTGATTTCTTCAGCATACCAGTCCGGCTGAAGTCCTTCATATCCGGTAAATTCGCCGTAACCCATGATGAAATAATGCTGTTTCATCATATCTGATGAGATAGCAGCCATTTTAGAGAGATAACGAAGTTCCCTTCTTGCAGATTTCAGCATTGTTTCCGGAACGCACAGTCCTTGCGCCTCAAACCAGGTACAGGGAGTTTCTGCGGAAAGCACCAGATTTGTCAGATATTCCGTCCAGTTGTCCGTATGTGCCTGATAAAGCCGGTTTACAAAGCGATAAAATTCTGCTTTTCTGACCCACCAGTCAATTCCATTTTCTCCTGTAATTCTTAAAAGCTGATGAAATGCATGAAATACACTGTCTTCTTCCAGACAGCGGAAAATCACCAGTTCGTCCAGTCTGTCATGTAAATCATGAAACATTACTTGATACTTCCATTTCTGATAGATTCCACTAAACCGCCGTTTTCAATAATTGTCTGGATAAATGCCGGGAACGGCTCGACCTGATAATCTTCTCCGGTTGTTTCGTTATGCAGAATACCATTATCCAAATCTGCCGTAATGGTATTGCCTTCCTGAATAGCATCCGCCGCCTTTTCAGATTCTACAATTGCAAGTCCAATGTTGATAGCATTTCTGTAGAAGATTCTTGCAAAACTTTTCGCAATGACCAGAGAAATACCGCTTGCCTTGATAGCAATGGGGGCATGTTCACGGGACGAACCGCAGCCAAAATTCCAGCCACCAACCATAATATCACCGGGCTGTACTCTGGAGACAAAAGTTGTGTCAATATCTTCCATGCAGTGAGCAGCTAATTCTTTATGGTCACTGGTATTCAGGTATCTTGCGGGAATGATAACATCTGTGTCAATATTATCGCCGTATTTGATAACTTTTCCTGTAAATTTCATAATCAGAGTACCTCCTCAGGTGCGGAAATTTTTCCGGTAACGGCACTGGCAGCAGCGACTTCCGGACTTGCCAGATAAATTTCAGATGTCACATGTCCCATTCTGCCGAGGAAGTTCCTGTTTGTTGTAGCAACAGCCCGTTCTCCTTCGGCTAAGATACCCATATGACCGCCCAGACAAGGACCGCATGTTGGAGTAGAAACAACAGCTCCGCATTCGATAAAGGTCTTTAAATAGCCTGCTTCCATAGCTTCCAGATAGATTCTCTGTGTTGCCGGAATAACAATACAACGTACACCTTTAGCAACTTTCTTTCCCTGCATAATTTCCGCAGCAGCTTTTAAATCTTCAAGTCTGCCATTGGTACAAGAGCCGATAACCACCTGCTGAATCTGGATGTCTTCGATTTCGTCAGTTGTGTGAGTATTTTCCGGCAGATGGGGGAATGCAACAGTGTGTTTAATCTGGGATAAATCAATTTCGTAAGTTTTTTCATAAACGGCATCTGCATCAGCTTCGTATACCACCGGTTCACGGTCGGAATGCGTTCTGACATAGTCTTTAGTAATATCATCAACAGCAAAAATACCATTCTTTGCACCTGCCTCAATTGCCATATTTGCCATGCACAGACGGTCAGCCATAGAAAGACTTGCCAGCCCTTCACCTGTAAATTCCATAGATTTATACAATGCACCATCAACGCCAATCATGCCGATAATGTGCAGAATGACATCTTTGCCGGAGATATATTTGTTCAGCTTGCCTTTGAGTTCAAATTTCAGCGCAGAAGGCACTTTGAACCATGCCTTTCCGATTGCCATGCCACAAGCCATATCTGTTGAGCCGACACCTGTCGAGAATGCACCGAGTGCGCCGTAAGTACAGGTATGAGAATCTGCACCAATCACGGCATCACCGGAAACAACAAGACCTTTTTCCGGCAGAAGTGCATGTTCAATCCCCATCTGACCGACATCATAGAAATTAGTAATATTCTGGTCACCGCAGAAATCACGGCACATCATGCACTGCTGGGCGGCTTTAATATCTTTATTCGGAGCGAAATGGTCCATTACCATAGTCACTTTTTCTTTATCGAAAACTGTTTCTTTTCCCATGTTCTTGAATGCCTTGATAGCCACAGGAGAAGTAATATCATTGCCGAGTACCAAATCCAGATTGACAAGAATCAGCTGACCAGCTTCAACTTTGTCAAGTCCGGCATGAGCGGCAAGAATTTTCTGTGTCATGGTCATACCCATGAATATACCAGTCCTTTCGTAATTTTATATTTTAATTATTTCAGGCAGGGGAAGTTCTCCCCTGCTGAAATTGTATTGTTTAGAAAATCTGTCCCGGCAGTTTCTGTTTCTGTTTAGGCGGAAAATCTCTGTCAAATTTCTCGACATCCGCATCATCCACATAGTATCCCGGCGGAGTCAGGTAAATTCCTGTGACATTGTCAAGATAACCAGAAACCAGTTCTTTGCAGAGAAAGAAAGAAGCATCCGCATTTTCCGGCAAATCGTGGTATCTGATTCCGAATTTACTGGAATAATCAAAACCACTTTTGCCATAAAAATCAATATTTCCCTCAAAGAGAACTGCACCAAATCCCATTTCAGCAGCTTTCTGAAGTGAGTAGTCCAGCAGAATTTTACCATAGCCATGACGTTTCAATTCCGGTGTAATGCAGATAGGACCCATAGTCAGGACAGGAATCTTTCTGCCGTCATCAGACTGAATCACAGTTTTCATGAACATATTCTGCCCGATAATTCTGCCGTCCTGTTCCATGACAAAATCCAGTTCTCTGATAAAAGCAGGGTCATTCCGGAGTACATGCATCACATAATGTTCACTGCATCCGGGGCGATAGACATTCCAGAATGCTTCTCTGATGAGCATTTCTACAACTCTGTAATCTTCTTTATTTTCTAAACGAATAAAATAATTATTTTGATTCATAATATTACCTCCTGAAAAAATTTATATTTTCCGGCAGGAGGTTTCAGCGATTATCTGCTAACCTCCTTGATTAGCAGACAATCTCCAGTATACTGTAATATTTCAAAAAAGCATCTCCTAAAAATTAATAATTAATAATTGCCCCTCTGTCAGCGGAAGAAACCATCTTTGCATAGCGTTTCAGATAACCTGTGACATCTGTCTTGACTTTAATTTCTGTTGTTTCTTTACGCTTTGCAATTTCTTCTTCAGAAACTTTGAGTTCAATTTTATATTCCGGAATGTTGATAGAAATAATATCACCATCCTGCACATAAGCGATTAAACCGCCTCTGACAGCTTCCGGCGATACATGACCAATTGCTGCACCTCTGGTAGCACCGGAGAATCTGCCGTCTGTGATGAGGGCGACTTCCTTATCCAGTCCCATTCCGGCGATAGCGGAAGTCGGAGACAGCATTTCTCTCATACCCGGACCACCGGAAGGACCTTCATAACGGATAACAACCACATCGCCAGCGACAATTTTTCCGGCATAGATAGCAGCAATCGCTTCTTCTTCGCTGTCGAATACCTTTGCAGGTCCTTCATGCACGAGCATTTCCGGAGCGACTGCACTTCTCTTGACAACACATCCATCCGGAGCAAGATTGCCACGCAGAACAGCAATACCACCTGTTTCGCTGAACGGATTGTCAATCGGTCGGATAACTTCAGGGTCACGGTTGATACAGCCTTCCAGATTTTCGCCGAGTGTCTTTCCGGTTACAGTCATGACATCTGTATGAATCAGACCTTTTTTCTTCAATTCGTTCAGGACGGCATACACACCTCCGGCTTCGTCGAGCTGTTCCATATAGGTATGACCTGCCGGAGCTAAATGACAGAGATTCGGCGTTTTTGCACTAATCTGATTTGCAATGTCAAGATTGATTTCCACACCGCATTCATGTGCAATAGCCGGTAAGTGCAGCATACTGTTCGTCGAGCATCCGAGAGCCATATCTGCCGTCAGCGCATTCTGGAAAGCTTTTTCAGTCATGATGTCACGAGGACGGATATTCTTTCTGTAGAGTTCCATCACCTGCATACCGGCATGTTTTGCAAGTTCGATTCTTCTGGAATATACCGCCGGAATTGTGCCGTTGCCACGCAGACCCATACCAAGGACTTCTGTCAGACAGTTGTGAGAATTTGCAGTATACATACCAGAACAGCTTCCGCATGTCGGACAGGCGTTTAATTCATAATCATTAAGTTTATCTTCGTCAATTTTTCCGGCTTTATAAGAGCCGACAGCCTCAAACATACTGGAAAGGCTGGTTCTTTTACCATCAACATGACCAGCGAGCATAGGACCACCGCTGACGAAGATAGTCGGGATATTGACTCTTGCGGCAGCCATAAGCAGACCGGGAACATTCTTGTCACAGTTAGGAACCATGACAAGTGCATCGAATGCATGAGCCAGAGCCATTGCTTCTGTAGAATCCGCAATTAAGTCCCGGGTAACGAGAGAATATTTCATCCCTCTGTGACCCATAGCGATACCGTCACAGACGGCAATCGCAGGAAATACAATAGGTGTACCCCCAGCCATAGCCACACCGAGTTTGACAGCTTCAACAATCTTATCCAGATTCATATGACCGGGAACAATTTCATTATAAGAACTTACAATTCCGACAAGCGGACGTTCCATTTCTTCTTTTGTCAGACCGAG
>AUXO012504141.1_pt1 | contig 10013 bp, 14 predicted proteins | sample 768731 | NCBI WGS metagenome assembly AUXO01 (sample SAMN02715735, study PRJNA202380) | gut metagenome | biome: sheep rumen | host: Ovis aries | place: New Zealand: Palmerston North | reverse complement strand
ATTAAGGATTTCCTCAACGGATTCCGCAATTTCAGAGATAATAAATGCATATGTTTCATAACAAATGAGTGAAATAGTAAAATGTGAAATGGCAACAACGTGGAAAAGAGCGTTGAATGCCGCAAGACAGACAATCGGCAAAGAGGAAATAACCAAAGAACCGTCAAAAAAATGGTGGGCTTCAATACTATTGGCTGAACACTCACCAATCAGGCTTGTCGAATATGATTTCAAGTGGAATAATATAAAACAATATGTAACAACCCATCTTGCGCGGCATCACATAGGTTGTGAGAAATTTGTGCATTCACAACGTGATGATAGACGTGATAACCCCGTTCCACGTGACGAAATGCCACAAGGAAGCCTTAATGATATGATGATGACTTGCAATGCGCAATCACTTATTAACATATCAAGAAAACGTTTATGTAATTGTGCAAGTCAGGAAACAAGGGAAGCGTGGAAACAAGTAAGGGAAGCGATTAGAAAAATTGACCCTGTAATGGCAGACAAGATGGTACCTGATTGTGCTTATAGGGGATTTTGTCCTGAGTTGTCTTGCTGTGGCTTCATACAGAGCAAGAAATATCAAGAAGAAAGGGAAAACTATCTAAAAAAGGACTATGAAGGAAGATGTGGCGAAGAGAGTTGCTGATATGTTAATCGGCACGGAGCTTCTTGGCTTAGATACCAACGGACAATGGTATGACGCCATAAAAAATGGTGGCAAACCAATAAATACGCCAAAAATATTTGGCTAATTAGCACAAATGTATTATATTTGCAAGAGATTAATAACAAAAACTTTAAAATTAAAAAAAAAATTATGAAAGTAAATCAACCAAAAGTATTATTTTTTGAGTGGTCTGACATTAACAGAATGCCACTCAGTTTCTTAACTGCTTCAGATTTTGTGAACTTCTGTACTAACTCAAACATTACAGTAAGTAAGAAAAATCGTAGTTTCTTGGAAGAGAACACATTGGTTTATGCTACCTGTAAGGCAGGAAAGAATGAACTCATAATGAGTGGAAACCATAAGAATTTCAGAAAGAACTTCTCTAAGCACCGTAACGGATAAATGAAATACAACGAAGTAATTAAAAGTATAGGATATGACCAACATAAGATACTCCACGATATTATGACACTACATAATGGTGGAGTACCTTTTGATTGTGATATGACCTATTCTGTCGGTAACTTCTACGGAAAGTTTAAAATCACAAACGATAGCAACGAAAAAATTGAGATTGAAATACCTCAACCCAAATACAAGTTTGATGTATATCCTCAGGTTGAAGGTGTTGAAAAAATTGAACCGTTGGGTGACCTACCGTTGGAAGATAACTCCATCAATAGTATCGTAATTGACTTGCCATTCGTTATCAGTTGTGGCCCAAGTATGAAAACACCCGATTATGATGAGAACGGTAAAAAAGTAAGAAATAACTTGATTTCACGTAGATTCGCATGCTACTATCCGGTTTCACAATTGTTGGAAAGTTATGCACATTGGATTAAAGAAGCATACAGGGTGCTGAAGGAAGACGGCATTATGGCGTTCAAGACGCAGCCAACAATTACCGGGTCACGTATGCTAAATACGCCATACTATAGCAGACTCATTGCTGAGAGTATAGGTTTTGATAGTTTGGATGAGTTTATACTATTGGCAAAAAACAGACTTATTAGTGGAAAAATCAATAAACAACAACACGCAAGGTCATTTCATTCATATTTCCTTGTATTTAAAAAATCTTTGAAGAAGAAAGTAAATTATTTCGACTTTATGACAGATGAAGAAATCGAAAATACCCTGCAAGGTTTAAGAAAATACAACGTGAACAAAAAAAGACGTTAATTTCTTTGGTGGTCTGGCTTTTTTGAATTATATTTGCACTTGAGAATAATGTTGAAATTATAATTAAGTGCAAAATTTTTATTTTAGAAACAAAACCCTTAAGGCAAAAGAACAATTGCGTAAAGTTTCGCTAATACGCGAAATATGGCATAGCAGATTTGCCCCAAGTAATAAAATTGGTAACTGTACTGACTTGTTCAGAAAGCATAACCCAATAAGTGAAAAAGATTTTTGTGACAAATATTTCAAATATGCCGAAGAACATCAAGACTTACCAATAAACGAAAGAGGACTGACATATGATGAGTTTGTTACCCTTGTCAATAACTATATGACCGCCGGTAATGCCGTAAGTGAAAAACAATTTGACTATGAGACATATTTCAATGATGCTCTTTGTCATATTATAACCGAAACATATGATGGAAAAATAATCGAGAGAGACTTCAAAAACTTCTTGGAAGGACTTGGCTATAAATGTGACTACTTTGATGGCTCAATCGACGCAAAGTATGGTGTTGACATTAAAGTGACAAGAGATAACGGTAAGGTTTCCGCAATACAGATTAAACCAATCTCTTTCTTCAAAAGCAAAAAGAGTGACGTTAGAAAAGACCGTATTGCAATGGTACACAAATACCACAAATTCCTCAACGACTACGGATATAAAACCTATTATGCTGTCTATTACAAAGATAAAGAAAAAAACTATACGTTGTGGCTGAAAAACGGTAACGGATATCGTTTTAAGATTGATGAACTGTTTAAATATGACCCTGAAAATATTAGTGAAACCGTTCAAGAAATTGATTTAAAAGACAATTATCATCTTCTTGGTGAATAATAACATTAATTAAAACAATAACAGTATGTGCGAAGTTAATGATACAAATGAAGTAATCGAAGCAAAACTTAAAATAGCCAAAGGGGAATTATATTTGGCACAGAAAAACGTCGAAAAACTTGAAAACTTATTAAAAGAACACCAGACAAAAAACGTAACGAATTTTTGCGGGAACTATATCAAGTATTCCATCTTAGGTGTTCAAAATGTGTATATGTTTGTCGACAAACAAAAAAATGGTAAGTACGTGCAACTTTCAGGATATTCATTTACAATATTATCATATTTAAACCCCAAATTGTGCGCAGCATATTTTAAAGAATACGAAACATTAAGGATTGAAGCGAACGAAGTTGATAACTGTGTCAAAATAATCACAAAAGAAGAATTCGAAAGAGTATTCAATAACGAAATTAAAAGTCTTCAACGCAAAATTGAAGAATTAATTAAATAATACATAATGTCATGGTTATTACAGGTGATTCACTAAAATTGTTAAAGACATACAAAGATAATAGTTTTAACTACGCTTTTACCTCACCGCCATATAACAGATTAAGAAACGACAAATACCAAAACTATGACGATAAAATAGACGATTACTATACGTTTCTTTGCCACTTTACTGACGAACTGTTAAGGGTTTGTAGTGATGCCGTTATTGTTAATATCCAAAAAACGTCTTATAATATGAAAGACGTGTATAAATGGATTGGAAGATATGCCGATTGGATTAAACAGGAATTTATTTGGGTAAAAACTAACCCAATGCCCGCAAGCGGAAAAAATGTGACCAATTCATATGAATCGTTTTTCTACTTGTCTAAATCCTCGCCAAAATCTAACCACACATACACCAAAAATGTTATTGCCACCTCAGTAAATAGTAAAATGCCAAAAGAACATAAAGCGGTGATGAAACAAGAAGTGGCAGACTTTTTTATCGGAAACCTATTTCAACCCAACACAAAACTTATTGACCCCTTTGCCGGACTTGGAACAACCGAAATATCCTGCAATAAGTTTAATATTGAATGTACTTCTATTGAACTAATCGAAGAATATGCTGAAATGGCAAAGTTAAGAATTGAAAAAGAGAAAATGGCGTAGGCGCACTTCTTCCTGCCTCTCCGCTACGGTTTGGTACATCCCATTGAGACCTTGAAAGTTAGAGATTAAACATAATTATAAAAAAAAATATTAGTATGGTAGTAAACGACATTAAACCAATAGTAAAAGGTATTGCTGAGTTGCAATATATTATGGGTGGTGGCATAGCCATTTATCATATTACGTCAATTGACGGTAAGAAGTATCAACTTGAAATTGATTTTAGTGATAAACATGATGTGGGTGAGACCGCTGCATTTCACCCAACTGAAAAAGCACTTCTATTAATGAGGTGGATACGTAAGGCAAACGAAAATGAAACATTGATTGAAATTAAATGACGGATAATAGCAGAGAAAAATGAGCAACCCAACTAAGGATTGCTCATTTAATTTTAACGTGTTATATGTGCTTATCACGAATTCTGCAAAAGGGTTTTTAATTTTTGTAGGTTTGTTTCATCTAACCTAAGTTCAGTATTGCCAACAGATAAAACAATTGCATTTGTATCAACATTTATAACAAAGTCGTGGTTAACAATATTAATAGGGCCAAGTTTTATTTTATCATCAGAGGACATTAAACCGTCTGTTGTAGTTGTTGCTGTGTGAACCCCAAACATTGATTTCAACTCTTCAACATCGGACCCGCTATCATTATGCAAATTATATGTTCCTGTATAGTGGTATGATTCGTCGTCATCACCTTTATCGTACTTTATAACAGCTATGTTGTTTACATCGTACGCATCGACATCTCTATGGGTCGCAAAGGCTATTATATCATCACCACCACCGTTATGGCCAATTTTCTTTTCGACAACTTGACCATTGTATGTATAGATTGTATTGTCATCTGTTGGGAGAATTGAACCGCTTGTCAAATAGTCGGTTAATTCAACAACGGGTGGTATGACTTCTTGAAGTTTAACATTAGTGTTGTCTTTAACAATGTATATGTCACCATTCTGTCTTATCTCAAAGGCATTATGCCTGTTACTAGTTGAAACGCCATTACCCACAGAGAATAAGGTGTTGCCGCTGTCTCCAAAAGTTGTGGATGCCTTTGAACTTACATTCCATTGACCGCTAGCGTGTTCTGTTTCATTGTTGGTAATTGTTCCATAACCCTCAGCATGAGAATAATCACCGTTTGCTGTTGTATTACCGCCTTCAGCATGAGAATAAGTACCACTTGCTGTTGTACTGTCGCCCTCAGCATGAGAAGACTCACCACTTGCTGTTGTATCAAAACCTTCAGCATGAGAAGACTCACCACTTGCTTCTGTTTCATGACCCTCAGCATGAGAACAACTACCACTTGCTGTTGTTTCAAAACCTTCAGCGTGAGAATAATCACCACTTGCAGTTGTTTCATCACCCTCGGCATGAGACTTATTACCACTTGCTTCTGTTTCTTCACCCTCAGCATGAGAACAACTACCACTTGCTGTTGTTTCAAAACCTTCTGCGTGAGAATAATCACCACTTGCAGTTGTAAAATTACCCTCAGCATGAGAATAAGCGCCACTTGCTGTTGTGCTGTTACCCTCAGCATGAGAATAAGCGCCACTTGCAGTAATGTTAGAAATTACTTCCTCTTCTTTACTTCCATCACCCTCAATCACTGCACCTCTACCAATATTGGTATCATAATAATCTGATAAACTATTCACAAGACCAACCTTTGAAGAATCAGATGGGTTTGTTAATTTTGTGAATGCCAATGCGTTATCGCTTGAAAATGTGGCAATTTCATTTTCTGAGTTTTTAATAGAAAGTGTTTCATAGCCTTTAGCGTAGTTCACAGCTATTTCACCTGGCATCAAAGCGTCTGGTGTTGGTAACTTTGGTTTGCCGTTATTCACAACATTACTTTTAACGTGTTGTATGTGTTTATTTTCTTCAGCCATAATTTTTATGTTGTTTTAGTTTTATTATTTTCAATTAGAAACGCCAAATACTAAAACCCGTTGAACGTAAGATAACAAACATTCTGTCGGAATAAAATGTTTTTCGGAATATAGATTCCACAACAATGGGTAAGAGTACCAGCTTCAATTCATTTTATTTCTATAAAGTGAACTACCAACAAACCCAAGATTTGCTAGTTTCTGACTTCATAGCCAACTGCCATTGGCACTGCCACTTATGTGGCTAGGCTTGGTCTAACGCTTAGCTCCATCAGTGTAATCGACAGTTCCTGCCGATGTTGTTATTCTTCAAACAACTATATATAAATATTGTATAGTGTTTTATTTTTAACAATTTTTTAGCAAAAATATTTGGCATTTAGCGAAAAATGTATTACCTTTGCACTAAGAAAAAATATATAAGGTTAAATATGCAAAACATTCAAGATGAAAATAGAGGAAGAAAGTTTTTCTTTGGCAAACATCGTGGTGAGTATGTCAAAGATGTAATTGTCAATGACACTCAGTATATTACTTGGTCAATGAAAAACATCAATTGGTTTTGGTACAACCAAGATGAGGTTGAACTTTATAAGGCACAACTGCAAGCGGTAAGAAAGCCAAAATCGCAGTATGATATTGTAATGGAAAGTATTAAATAAGGTAATGGCTGTAATATGTCAAAGTACAATAAGAAAAAAATAAAGTTTTATCGATTTGTTGAGAATACTAACGGTAGCAAAAAGGCGAAGATAATACTTAATGATTATAATTTGTTTTTTTGCCAGATTGAGTCTTCAATTAGGGAAACATATGTTAGTCATCACGCCTATCCACCTGAGTTTGTTGTTGTAGATGAATCTCCACATTTAATGAGGTTTAGCATTTCAAATAGTACCGAAGATTGTGATGAGGGTACGATGCGTCTCATAATGGAAGAGCTAAATGCAATGGCTGTGGCTAATTCAACCGATGAAACTGAGATTAACAACTATATAGTATATGATTTCAAATTACTTTAACACAATTATAAATGATGATTCCGCCGAAATATTGCGGATGCTTCCAAAAGAATCTGTTGATTTGGTTGTAACAAGTCCACCGTATTCAGATTTAAGAAAATACGGTGGCGTTGGTAATACTTGGAATGAAAATAAATTCAAAGACATTGCGAAAGGTCTGTGGGACACACTAAAAGATGGCGGTGTCATTGTGTGGATTGTCAACGACAAGACTGAGAATGGCGGCAAAACTTTGGTTTCATTTAAACAAGCCCTTTATTTTCAGAGTCTTGGCTTTCAGATAAATGATGTAATGATTTGGGAAAAAAGCAATTATATGCCACAAGTCTCACAGCCGAGATATTCAGACTGTTTTGAATATATGTTTATAATTTCAAAAGGCAAGCCCAAAACGTTTAACCCAATCAAAGTACCTTGCAAATGTGCCGGACAAGAATATAAATCCACGACAAAAAATATGGGTGGAGAAAATGGCAGAACATATAAAGAGTTTAATATCAACAAAGAAAAGGTTAAGCCCAATATTTGGAATTGCCCGGTTGCAAAGAATAAAACAAAGCATCCTGCTGTATTTCCCGAACAGTTGGTAATTGACCATATACTTTCTTGGAGTAACGAAAATGATGTTGTTTTAGACCCATTTATGGGAAGTGGCACAACAGCGTTGGCTTGCATTAAGACTAACAGGAAGTACATTGGCATAGAATTAAATGAAGAATATGTAGAAATATCAAAAGAAAGAATTAAACAGTTGTTAGAAGTATGGAAACATTAAAAGAAAAATGTGAAAGAATACGTAGTGAGTATGACATTTACATACCAAAGAAAAGATACGTAATGGGCATGATAGATGGCAAAAACTTCTCTCGTTTAATAAAAAACAAATACAAAAAGCCGTTTGATGATATTTTCATTAATATGATGAATGAGGTGGCAATTGAATTGTGTAAAAACGTACAGGGAATGAAATTTGCATACACGCAGTCAGACGAAATTACATTCGTAATGACCGATTTCGAAAGCGAGGAATGCTGTGCTTATTTTGATAACAGACTATGTAAATTGCAATCTCTGATACCTTCAATTGCAACGGCAAAGTTCAATCATTTAGTGACGTTAAATCTTCTTGACACACCTTGTTCTCACGAGGATATGAAGGAAATGGTCAAAAATATGAAACTGGCACAATTCGATTGTAAGATTTGGTCAACTGAGGATTTTAATGACGTTTTTGCTTATATTCTTTGGAGACAGAATGACTGTATAAGAAACTCCAAGCAACAAACAGCACAGGCTTATCTACCGCATAAAACACTTAAAGGCAAGACTTGTGATGAACAAGTTGAGATGCTTATCAAAGAAAAAGGCGTGGATTGGCATTCACTTGATAACGGAAAAAAATACGGTAGATTTATTTATAAGGAATCTGTCGAGAAGGCATTATCAGATGGTGGTCTCTGCCTACGTAACATATGGATTGCACATAATGCATTCCCACTAAATTCTGATGAGGGAAAAAAAGAATTTTTGAAACTTAATATAATACCAATTAAAGAAAATTAAAATATGGAAAAATTTTTATGGTTGTGTTATAAATACAACGAGGATAATGCTTTTTATAACAATTTTGCACTAAATATAATTTTGCTGATACTTGGTTTATCGGTTTTGTGAATAAAGCGATATTTATAAAGAAAATAATATTGTTATTTACGAAAACTGAAAATGAAACAAACTATAAGGTTGACAGAATCAGATTTGCAAAATTTGGTAAAAGAATCTGTAAGCAAAGTTCTCACAGAACTAAATTGGCAAACAGCAGCAAATGCAGCAAAAAAGCGAATGGAGCAAGGCAAAGAAGATAATGCTGACAAGTTGGCTCAATATGCCACAGATAGATTTAATGACGAATTTGGTTATGAGGAATTGGATGGCACAAACGATGAAAGCAATCTACCATATCGTCAAGATGTGAAAGGTACAGTAACCCCATATGGTACAGCCTATGTTGGTATGGGACGTTGGACACCACGACAAGCACAAATGCACGCCGGGTATTACCCATCAATTAGTACTAATGGTTCTCACGAGTTTAACACCCGTTCAAGAATGAAGCCAACTAAAAACATTATTGACAAATACCAAAAGGCGTCAGATGAGATTGCCAAGTTTAACAACGGTGAGACTAATGGACAGAACGAGAGTTTTATCAGAAGAGTGAGAAAAAATGTCACCGAAGCAATAAAAAAGGTAATCAAAGAAAATCAAGACGGCGGTTATGATATGAATGCTTACAATTTGGTTAAAACGCTAAGCCGTCAAGATTTGTATCAGGCAGTAGGCGAAAATGATGAAGTGATGGACAACATCTTTGGTGGCTATGATTATGACACACTTGTTTCACTCATATTGAAGAACGGAAAACCTGCTTCAAATAATAATAACTTTGATTTTAATAGCCGTAACTGTGTAGATGTCATAGACTGTGGACAATATACAATCGGTGTGTTTGACGATACAATGGGCGACGAAGAATATTACCTATACACAAAAAATTCTTAAAAAAAAAATAAAAAGGTGAGTCAGAAATGATTCACCTTTTCTTATATCTATTATTTTTTTCCATATTCAATTATCTTGTCTGTAACGTCAGGTACATTTATCTTGTAATATTCGCACTCTTCTGTTAGCCACAATAGTTTCCTGTCTGTTATTTCATATCCAAGTTGCTGAAGACCTAACTGATACAAACTCAACTGTATTGTGTATAGTGATTTGGGTTCACTAATGAAGTCTGTACTGTTAAATGGATAATTTAACGTAACATTATGCGTTTGATTATATTCCTTATATAAGGATTTATTTGTCTTCCAATCCCTTACGGACAATTTCCAATCACCTTGTTTATCTTGATAAGCAAACAAAGCGTCAAATGTGCCACTGATATCTGTATTCATCCCAAATGGGTTGTCCTCAGAATCAATGTATATCTGTGCCTCTGGCATTACAGGATATAAACCCTTTGTTTGATACAAATCTTCATAATATTTTGCAACAGCCATTTGCTTATTGCCATACGGTATTAGATAGCCCTTTTCATATTGCATCTTTTTAATGACCTCAGGCATTTTATCAATCTCGTCCAAAAAGAAATACATATATGCCTCAGCAAACAAATGTGTAAGACTACCATTTGAAGTTGACAACAAGTTATTCTCCGTCCATTGTCTTCTCAATACTTCCTTATCAACACCAAGT
>AUXO011994693.1_pt1 | contig 10013 bp, 15 predicted proteins | sample 768731 | NCBI WGS metagenome assembly AUXO01 (sample SAMN02715735, study PRJNA202380) | gut metagenome | biome: sheep rumen | host: Ovis aries | place: New Zealand: Palmerston North | reverse complement strand
ATTTTTTGTTTTTTAAAATTTCTAAATTCTATCCATTCTTTATTAAATTTCCAAGTCAAAAATTCATTTATAGTTTTTTCACGTTCATCTTCTAAATATTTTATATAATCAGAAAATTCACGATTATTTAAATACGTTAACATTAGCTATGCCTCCATTTTTGAATATCCTCTACACTATCTTCCAAAATGGTAATTCTTTCTTCAAGTTTATCTGTTTTTTCTTCCAACTTTTCGGTTTTATTCTGAAGATATTTTAATTCAGCTTTATTGCTTTTATCAAGTAATTCTTTAAATTTCTCCGCATCTGGAATTTTTGGGGCTTCTTTCCAACCCATTTGCTTTATTCTCCAAGAAACATATTCTTTAGTCATAAGAAATTCCTTAATTTTTTCTACAACAGTTTCATAATTTTTTGTATGTATCTTCACTTCTAGAATATCATCAGATGAAGCTTTGCCATCTTCACTAAGCTTAAACATATAGACATTATACAAGTCATCTTCAAAATTCACTATATCTAAGGCCACTCCTTGTCCGTCCTCAAATCTGTCAGTTTCATAGTTATATGAAAAATTATTAATCATTTCGACCATTTTCTATTCTCCATTTTTTATGTTTTAATAATATTTTATTTTTTTTATTTGTCAAACAGAAAAATAAAAAAAAAGGGCAGAGAATACTCTCTGCCCTAGGAGGGGAAGTAAACTAATTCAACAATGCAAGTACATTCTGATTAACAGAATTAGCCTGTGCAAGCATAGCTACGCCTGATTCCATCAAAATGGAATTCTTGGTATACTCAACCATTTCAGCTGCCATGTCTGTATCTCTTATACGAGATTCTGCTGACTGTGTGTTTTCAGCGGCGATGTCGATACCTCTCTTGGCTGTCTCCATGCGATTCTGATATGCTCCCAAATCAGCTCTCTGTTTGCTTACATTCTTCAAAGCTTCATCTACTGTAAGAAGCGTTCTAGTAGCCTCATCTGGAGTAGCAATTGAAATCATGTCTCCTTCGTTCTGTGACTGTCTTAAACCAAGAGCCTGAGCAGTCATAGTACCAATATACTCTACAATATTTTGATCTGCGTTGGCTCCAATCTGGAATTGCATAACCTGTTCGGAATTTTTAGCAAATCTTCCTGTAAGCATATTGATTCCATTAAATTGAGCAGTTGAAGCAATCCTGTCAATTTCAGCAACCAACTGGGAAACTTCTACCTGAATCTGCATTCTGTCTTCATCTGAATAAATACCATTAGCAGCCTGTACTGCCAATTCACGAATTCTCTGAAGAATATCTGTTGTTTCAGTAAGATACCCTTCCGTTGTCTGTGTAAACGAAATAGCATCACCTATGTTTCTTGAGGCTTGATTCAATCCGCGAATCTGCGACCTCATTTTTTCTGAAACAGCCAGACCAGAAGCATCATTTCCAGCTCTGTTGATTCTCTCTCCGCTTGAAAGTTTTTCGATATTATTATTCAATGCGGTACCCGTTATCCCTAGTACTCTATTAGCATATAGAGCACTAATATTGTGGTTTATAATCATTTATATTCCTCCTTGAATATAAAAATTCACTTAGCATTACTGAGCATTTCAGTCTCCTCTTCTAAGGAGATATAATTGGCCTTATCCCATCCTGTAAAGTGATAAAACCAATTATTAGTTTTTCCTTCGAGAACAAATTTATTCCATTCTCTTATTCCAGAAGTAATCAAATATTTTTGATTACTGTTTATGGCATTATTAAGTCTCTTGTATTTATACGTAGATACACAAAAGTAAACTGTAAAAGCCATCGCGGTTATAAGACTGATTATTAAAGTTAAACCTATAGCAAGATACTTATTAAATTCTAATGTTTCCAAAAAATTATGCTTTATTAATATCAATAAAGTAACAATGAAAACAATTATTGCAGCAATAACTATATAAATCATTTTTTACTCCTTGTAATCATCATTCAAAAAAATTTTAATCTTAGCTAATATTTTATCAGAAGATTTTTGTTTGTAAAGTTTTTCTTTCATACTTTCATAATCATATGCTTCACTACATTCTTTATTACAAAAATCTATAAATGTTTTAGAAAAGGCCAAAATGGTTGGATCGAATTTTATTGCTTTATTTTTTGTTAGTATTTGATTCATTTTTATACTTAGCCATTTTTCTACAGTACCATATTTTTTTAATTCCAATGCTGCATTTACTATATTTTCTACTATCTCTTCCTCTTCGCTTTTTTTTGTGTGTAGTCCTGGCAAGTATTTTATATAAGTTTTCCAAAAATTTTCATTACCTAATTGCTGAGGATATTTAAACCCATCAAGCATAAATGCTTGTATAAGCTTTTCTGCATCATACTCCTGTCTTACGCAAAAGAGTCTGGCGGCTTTTTCAAACCATTTTTTATAGGCAAAAAAAACTTTATTCTGCCACCATTTTGTATTTACAGGAGTGAAATTTTCCATTGCACCTGGATATCTTTTTTCCATGTAATATGGATAATAAAAATCCGAAAGCTTTCGACTTTCGGATTTAATTTTCTCTTCGATATTCATGTTTTATATTATTTAATTTTTTTAATTTTTGTCAATTAATATTTGCTTGTGCGGTTTTAGCATTATTAGAAACTTGTGCTGTTGTTGAAGTGTCGCTTGGTTGTGCTGATTTTTCATTAGCACCGATTGGTTTCTGCACCTGTTTAATCTTATTTTGCTTTTCTTCTTCTTCCTTTTGTGCCGTTGTAAACATTTCAGTCTTCTTTATTCCATCTATAACAGCCTGCATTTTTTGCTGGTCGTCCTTTCCCATTTTTTGAGCTGTATTCTGCAAAAACTGTATATTCTGTTTTGATGTCTTTGCATCTGGTGTAGCCTTTGCAAGTAAACTTGCATCGACTACTTCTCTTAATGTCATTGTGCACCTCCCTGTTGTGCAGGAGCTGGAGCCTGTGTTTGCTGCTGAACAGGAGCTTGACTTTGCTTCTGCATTGCCATTTGATCTGCTTTCTGAATAGCTGCTTTTTGTTTCTGCAATCCAACTATCTCTGCCTGTTTTGCCTTTATAATTTCATCCAAGGCGGCCAATTCTTCCGGAGTTTCACACAATGTATTTCTAATCAAATTTCTAAGAGTCTTTTTCATACAAATTAACTTTATTAAAAGTTAATTAAGAATATGTTTGCATATAATGAATTATCAGATTTAATTAACTCTAATGAATTAGTAACCCCAATAAAAAAGATGGGGGATGATATCCTATGTCTAAATTCTAAAGGTGAGGAAAAAATATATACTTTTGAAGATTTCGATTTTGATAAAACAATAGAAGAAAGAAGTTTTATTGTAGAAGAAGATTCCTCTTCTGATTCTTCTGATGAGGAAATAAAAAATTCCTCAGATGAGTCATCTGAGGAAAATATACAGTTAGATAATAGTTCTGATGATTCTTCTGAAGATATTCCTATTGAAATAGATTCTTCTTCTGAAGACAGTTCTAGCAGTGAGCCAGAACCTATACCTGAACCAGAGCCTGAACAACCAAAAGAATATTCCTTTGATACTATCAATGACCCTCACTGGCTAAAAAAAGATGAGGCTCAAATGATAGCCGAAAAATTTGGTTACAGACCTACAAGAAATATCAAAGGAATTAAGGAATTTGAAATTACCGTGTAGGAAGTCTTGTTATCATATTCTTAATAGTAATTGGATCTTTTACCCAATTCCTGCTTCCAAACATTATTTTTCCATCTTCGGTAGGATACAAATCCATTAGATAAAATCCCTCACCATAAAATTTTACTTTTACATATTGCCAGAATGACGCAAAAATAGGAATATTTTGTTTTTCTCCATTTCTATCTTCTATCTCACAGAAAACCATTTCATTACTGTTTTTATCAGTATGATATCTATAAGAATTTACATAAACAAATACATACTGCTTTGGCAAATTTTTCTTTCTTAATTCTATAAAATCCCTCAAACAATATCCCTTAGAATAAAGGGTTTCTATCTTGTCAGCTATAGCGGTAAATTTATTATGGAAGAATTGTCCTCCCAAATAAGTTTCTTCATAAGAAATATAATCAGCTGGTTCTGTGTTGCAATCTTGTGTTTCTCTTATTGCTTCTTCCCATTTTTCTTTTAGTAAAGGAATGGTTTTTATAGTTCCCTTCTTTTCATAGAATCTTTCTACTACTTGCTCATAATATTTACGTTTGTCTCCAATTAAAGAATCAAACGCCCCACCACAAACAAGTGCTTTTGTAATTCGCTTGTTTACAGAATTTCCAATATTTTTTGTAATATAGTCTATAATTGAAGTATATGGTCTATTAGAAATAGAATCAGCAGCTGGATTTTCTCCTACTCCTTTAATTTCATTAAGTCCAAAATTAATATTCATTCCAACTGGAGTAAAATGCATTCCAGAGCTATTAATATCAGGTGGAACTATCTTATATCCTCTGTTTTCAACCTTCTGAATCGAATCCTTCAATACATCTTTCTTTGAGGCATCATAAGTCAAAGATGCTGCATAGTAATAATTTCTAAAATACCTTGAAAGATATATTGTTATCATTGCTATATACGAATAAGCAAAAGCATGGGACTTATTAAACGAATAGGCAGACAAAGCAACTATATCTTTAAGAATCACTTCTACTTCACTTTTTGCAAGTCCCCTTTCAAGACATCCTTTTTCAAAGGCAGGAACGTGTACATTATTCCACTCGTCCAAATCTTCCTGCTTCTTTTTTGCCTTACCAAGTTTTTTCAACAAACCTCTGATTTCATTTGTCTGTTTAGGTGTATATCCGGCCATTACTGCAAACGCGTTCATTATCTGTTCTTGGTATACTATACATCCATGCGAATCACCAAGAATACAGTCCAACTGTTTCGGGTATGGTTTTCTTCCATATTTTTTTGCTTCTACAAACGAAGGGAACATGCCAGAAGCTCCAGGGCGTGATGTACTGTTTATTACACACATATCCTCAAAACTTTCTGGTTCTGCTTGTTTTACCTGTGAAGAAGCTGTACCACCAGAAAATTGAAATATGAATTGTTGGCTATTGATTACTTCTTTATAAAGCTGCTTGTCTTGTAAATTCATTCCAAAATTAAGAAAACTATGAAATTCTTCTTTGGATACTTTTCCTAATATTTTCATCTTTAAATCCTTATATTCAATTATATTTTTTTTGCATTTTTAGTCAATTAAAAAAGCCACCCAGAGGTGGCTTCGTTTTAATTATTTTCTAAATATTCTATTAAAGTATTAATATACCATACAGCTTTTTTATATTCCTGTAGGACTTCATCCTTTTTGCCGGAACGACACAAATACTTAATTGCATTATCCTTGCAAAAACCAACAAACTCTTCTGGTGTATTCCAAGCTTTCAATACTTTTATACACTCATAAGGAGTATCACCACCATAATGGTTAGGGTGGTTTACCATTTCTTTTTTTTCGATTCTAAAATTTTCTGATGAAATACATAATCTATCTGCCATAATAAATTCATTTTAGTTCTTTTTATTTAATTGTCAACTAAATAATTAGCAAAATTTCCTGTTGGCAATATATCCCAAAGGCCATATTTATTTAATTCAGATTTTAATATTTTCTTTTTTTGGTGCTGTGCATCCTTAAGCCATTTAGGAGCAATATTCTTTAAACTCCAAAATTTCTTAAAGTCTTCATCCTTAATAGATTTGAAATTATAACATCTCTTTGGTATATGAAATGAAATTACCCATTCGCCATAATTTTCCATGGTCATACCTTCTTGAAACTCTTCCATCATATGATTCAAGAAATCTTCTTTTGTAAAACCAAGGATTTTATTCCATCTAAATGGACCTCCTTTTTTTATTACATAAGACAAGCACTGTCTTATATTTCTATCCAAGCTCCTTTTTCTTTTCTTCTTATCCATTTTAATACCTTACTTTTTCTTCATGAACTTTAAATAAGTTTCAACAGAAGAATCAAAATCCATCTTTTTTAATTCTTTACGGGGATTATTCTTTGACTTAAGTACAGTCATTATATTATGCCTAAACTGTTCCTTTACCTCTATCTTTATAGCATTTAAGTTTCCATCATACTTAAATCTATAATAAACCATAGGTAAATTCTCAGCAACAGAACTTGCTATTTTAGATTTTAATTCCATATTTTTTGCCAAATAGTTTCTGAACGAAGCTTCTATCACTTTTGTATAATCAACTGCATTTACATTGTTTGTTATCAATGTTGGAAGTCTATTCAACATTAGTCTTTTTACATATCTATTTTCTGTTTCTACAAGTTTGCTTTTTGAATCAAACCATTTATTTATTTCGAATATAAATGAAGCATTTTTATTATTATATGATCTTAGATAAAAGAATTTTTCCTCGCCCTTTGGAATCTTTTTTAAGATTTCTTCTTTCAATACGTTTTTATCAACTTTCTGTTCAGAAAAATTTACAACTTTTACATCAAAAATTAAAACAAGCAATTTATTTAAAATGTCAGTTCTATTATACTCTAAAGAAATTTCAAAATTCCGTTTCATATTATTAACTTAGCACAATCAAAAGTAAGAAAATAAAAAAGGGCGAGTTATTAACTCGCCCTGCTCTCTCCTTTGCCTAATCTCTTTGCTTGATTATTGTTTGTATCGAATCGTCCTTGCAGACAATATAAATTGCACCTGTGTCATCTTGGAATGAATGAGCATCATAATCATTAATGATAACCATGTCTCCAACTTCAATTCCAATTTCTGATTTGTTTACCTTCGGGCCAATAGAATGTACTACTGGAGGTTTAATTCTGACCTTGCCATTATTAGTATTTACCTTCTGTCCAGAAGCATTTGCATTTGCAGCATCTCCCTGCAAAATGATTCCTGATTCTGTTTTAACTTCTGTCTTTTCTTCGGCAATCTCTCCCTTTAATACTACATATCTACCAGCTGCTTTTACTTCTTCGTAAATCATTTTAACTCCTTTAATAAAAACAATTTTATATGTTATTTATTTTTTGTCAAGACCAATTAGTTGAAATTTTTCTAAATCTTGTTATTGGTATATATGATTCTCCACTCTTTGAACCATACATATCAATAGGATAATATCCAACTCTTAACTGATTTCTTCCCCAATGTCCTACGTTCTTAAATGTTGTTATTCCGACATTATATGCTATATAGCAGTCAGCAATAGCCTGTTCTCTTGTTTCTGTTTTTATTCCATACTTTACATAATTAGAATAATAATTCATTAATCTATTATAATACCAGAATCCCACTTCCAAATTCAAATCAACATCAAACATTTGCCATAACTCATATTCAGTCCCATTTATTTTGTTATATTCACTCAAACATGGCTGGGTTATCTGGCACAAACCATAAGCTTTTCCTTTTCTATTGTAAGCATCTTTTTTGAAATCAGATTCGGTATTAATGATTACCATTCCTTCTTTGTGTGTGAAATCATATTTTTTTGCATAGTTATAAATTTTTTTAGAAAGATATTCAGCATCTTCCATAGTAATGGAATAATCATTATTAGAAGCTCTTACAGATACGATTTTTGAAGCATAATCTGAATTGAATCTTTCTATATTATCACCAAGAGTATAAATATTTACTTCATAGTAAACATTCTGAACAAACATGTCTCTGCTTGGATTTAAATTATTACCAATTGCAAGTACAATACCAAAAGCTGCCATTGATATGACCAATAGAACATAGAGAAACATCAAGCTAAAAACTTTTTTATTAAACTTTTTCATAATCTAAAACAAAGAACCAAGTGGACATCCACTTGGTTCTTAAATTATCTTTGCGATAAACGGTACTATATGCGAATTATTCCGATATGTCCATTTCTTTTTCGGCTTCCATCATATTCATCATTTCCAAATTGGAAATCTCGCCGTCTTCTTCGGCATCCTTGACTTCTTCTAAGTCATTCACTTCAAGATTCATAGCTTTTTCTTTAAGTTTTTCTTCAACCGCTTCCATTTTTTCTTGAAGTAAAGTAATGTATTTATGTTCATCTTTTCTGAAAACATCTATAAATTCTTTTTTATAGAATGAAATATCTTCACCTTTACCGTTTACGATAATTCCAGGAATTGAATATCTAGAACCATTCTTGACACAAACACCGAAATCACAAAGAAGATTAAACAAACCAGAATATCTAGTAAGTCCATAAGTAGAATCAAGAACAATCCAAGCATTTCTACCTTCTGTTCCAAATCTACTCTTTTTAATTCTTGCTCTTACAGTCTTCAAAGAATTTCCAAGACCAGTCTTTCTTCTTTCTTTTTCTTCTTTTAATTCTGTATCTGAAATTTCAGGATTATCCTGAAGAGTTGTTAATCCAATCATAAGAGATGGATTATAAATTACAGACTGACCACCTGATATAACTCCTTCGGTATTATAAGCGTTGTTAAGATCTGTATAAACCTTATTAGCAAATAATATAGTTGAATTTGTATTCTTCAAGGTGTTATCCAAAGAAGAAAATAGTACATTAAGAAGTTTATTAGTTTTACCCATATCTTCACCACCAAGCAATGAGGCCCTTACAGACTTCATATTTGAAAGTGAATCAATAATTATAAGAATCTTCTCTTTAGTATGATTATACTCTATCGCATAGAGCAATTTCTTGAGAAGAAGTATCAAGCCCATGTGATAAATAGAAGTGCTTGTTTCAAGCTTTCCGAAAGGAACATCCTTATCTGAAACTTCTTCTATTTTTCCTGTTTCCTTGTTGACTTTCCAACTATCAAGAGTTTGAACAGTTTGGTATCTAATTTTTGACAAATCGGCACCAATAAACTGAAACAAACTTCTACCAGTTCCACCACCTTCTGAATCAAGAACAATAACCCTATCAATCTTTGGATCTTTAGAAGCTATTGCTGGCAACATTGATTTACCAGTTCCAGACTGACCATAGAAAGCAGTAATTTGTCCTACTGGGTATCCATTAAGAAAATTCCTACTGCAAATATAATTAAGAGCATAATTTCCAGAATCAATCCACTCTCTAACAGAATCATCTTCCTTTGACAAATCCTGCATTTCTGTGAACTCTGAATTGATTATGTCATCTATTGATGATGTGCTACTTTCTTTTTTTGCTGACATATTTCTTTAGTTCCTCCAAAAAATCTTCATCGACACTTTTTTCACTAATATAAAAATTATTAATATTTTTATGGAAAATTTTTACTAAAGAATCAAATATGTGAATTATAATACTTGAAATCAAGAGCAATATTAAAAAAATTCCAAAAAAGTGAAAAAAGCTTGTAAACATAAAATTAATTATTTCTTTTAACATAATTAACCTCTTTTAACAAGTGGGGATTTACCCCACTTGTTATTTTTAAATCATTCCAAGCAATGCATCGATGTTGTCAATTTTGGCTTCTTCTTTGTCTTGAGCTGGAGCTACTGATTCTGCTGGCTCAGAGAACGAATCAAATGCTGATTCTACTGTGGAATCTGTTGTAGCAGCTGGTTGCTCTTCTTTTGTTCCATTAAACATTTCTGTTAATGCTGACTTCATTTCTTCAGCTGAAACAAATTCTACTAACTGAGAATATTCCATTTTTGGAAGATATTCTATAAGCTTTTTAAGTTTTTCAACATCTGTAAAAATAGCAGACTGCTTCATTGAAAGACATGAACCAGAATAATCTGTATTTCTACCTGTTCCTTTCTTTACAAGATTATAATCTCTACCTTCTTTCAAAGAAAGAAAATTTCCTGCTTCTCCAAGTTTTATTTGGTCAAAGAAATATCCATGAATCTTTGAACCGAATTCCCAGAACTCTGGTTTCAATTCATCATCATTTCCATTCTTGTCTTTCTTTCCACGAACAATAACACGAGAAACATATCTATCCTTTGCTCTCAAAGAGCCAGCAATATTCCATTCTTCTGTTCCTTTTGTAGAAGAATTA
>AUXO011113264.1_pt1 | contig 10013 bp, 8 predicted proteins | sample 768731 | NCBI WGS metagenome assembly AUXO01 (sample SAMN02715735, study PRJNA202380) | gut metagenome | biome: sheep rumen | host: Ovis aries | place: New Zealand: Palmerston North | reverse complement strand
CTTCGTGATATTTCTTCGAATATTTTAAATGCTATTGCACAGGATAATGATTTAATTATTGGCGGTAGTGCTGATTTATCTAGCTCATGTAAAACGTATTTAAAAGATTTGGGTGATTTTGATGTAAATTGCTATAAAGGTCGAAATATTCATTTTGGTATAAGAGAACATGCTATGGGGGCAATTTTAAATGGGATGGCTTTATCCGGTCTTCGTCCTTTTGGTAGTACTTTCTTAGTTTTTAGTGACTATCTTCGCCCAGCAATAAGAATGAGTGCTATGATGAATCTTCCGGTAATTTATATTTTTAGTCATGATTCAATAACTGTTGGAGAAGATGGAATGACTCATCAGCCGATTGAACAATTGTTATCTTTGGAAATTATTCCTAATCTCTATGTTTATCGTCCTTTTGATGTTAATGAATTGTTATCATCATACCGTGATATATTATATAATAAACATCCGAGTGTTTTAATTCTTCCAAGAGACAATCAAAGAATAAGTGATTTAACTAAAAATAATAAAATCGAAGAAGGAGCCTATATTCTAAAACATGAAGAAACAGATAATTTTATTACACTTTTAGCTAATGGTGAAGAATTAGGATTGGTTATTGATGTTAGTGAACATTTAAACTCGATTGGTTATGATACTAGAATTGTTTCGATGCCATGTCAAAAAAACTTTCAAAAGAAAAATGATTTTAGTCTTTTTCCTAAAAATAAAACAGTTGCTATTACTTTTGGAGTGAGTGAATATTATTATCACTTTACCAATAAGGTTATTGGTATGAGTAATTTTGGTGTTAGTGGTAAAAAAGAAGATGTTTTAAAACATTTTGAATATGACGTTATTACGTTATCAGAAAAAATAATTGAGCTTGTGAGTGATGAAAATGAATAAACATGGTTATACATTAATTGAACTTTTAACTGTATTAGCTTTGATTGCTATTATTGCTGGTGTCGGAATGATAGCTTATAATGGGTATATTACCTCAGCTAGTAATCGTGTTTATGCTTCATATGAAGATACGATGCATGCTGAGGCTCAGATGTATTTTATTGATAATCCGACATTACTTCCTTCAAGAGGTGAGACAGTAAGAATTAGTTTAAATGCCTTAAAAATGGAAAATATTAAAAATCCACGTGATGAAAAAGATTTATGTTCAAATAGTTATGTCGATGTAATAAGACAAAATGATGTGAATAATGTTATTACGATGAATTATAAAGTATGCTTAATATGTAATAGTTATAATTCAGATGGTACTAATTGTAAAACATACACAAATTAAATAGTTATAATTTACACATCGAAAAATAAATTTAAAAAAATTAAAAAAAGTATTGCATTTTATAAAAAAGTATCATATAATAATATTGTCTTGATGATAGGAAGTCATTAAGTAACCATACTAGTTTTTTATCTTCGATTCTTTATTGAATCTGTAGTTTTTTAAACTACTGCTAGTTTTACTAGCTATATGATTTTTATCATATTTTATAGCTTTATGCTATTTGCAATTTATTGCGTTTTTTTGTAGGATGGTGAAATTGTTGATTTCTCTGGTAAGAAAAACTGATGTTCAGTCATTATCGCCTCAGGACAAAACAATTGTTTATGAGAAAGTAAACTCAAATGATAAGATGTTGTAGTAAATACTGATAATATTTATTAAAGATTCATATTAGGTATTAATGCTAATATGAATTGATACAACTTTTTCTAAACTCGAAGTGATGTTCTTTATCAGAGAATGTCATTTTTTGTTTATTTTTTTCTCTTGATAAAATATAAAAAATGTTATATAATATAATTACTTAGATAAGATAAAGGGGAAATGATTAATTGTTATTTATGGACTCTACAGTTATTTATTTTTGCTTTATTAAGGTAGAAATGTTGGGATAACCTTATCGCCTTCTAAGTAAAACAATTGTTTTTTAGAGAAGTAACTACAAAGAAATGGGCTAAAATAGATACTGATAATATTTATTTTATATTTACTTAAAACGTAAATTGTTAGCTTTTTCTAAACTTGGATCAGTATTCATTATCAGTGAATATTGATTTTTTTTGAAAAAAATAATATAATTATATATATTTAAAGAAGTGGTGGCAGTATGATAGTAAATATTAAAAAAAATATGCGACGTCGAACTTTACGAGTACAAAATAATTATTCTAAAGCGAAGAAATATTTCATATCTTTTTTTAAGGAAAAGGGCAAAATGCAAAAAATTAAACATTTGTTTCATCTTTTTTGGCAGTTTATCTTAAGAAGGGAAGTATTGAATATTTTACTTCTTTCTCTTCCTTTTGTTATTATGGATATAGCAACAAGATTATTTGGAAGTAGTATTAGTTTTTATTCATTGTTTCGTATTACACCAAGATTATTTTCTTTGGCATATATTGTTTTATTTTTAGGTATTAGTTTAAATATTAAAAATAGACAAGGAAAAATAATATACAGTCTATGCTTTTTCTTGTTTTATTTAATATTTTTAGTTCAAAATATTTATTATTCGACAATGAATAATTTCTTTGGCTTTTCCTTAATAGCTTTAGCAGGTGAAGGTAGTGATTACTTTTGGGATGCAATATTAAACTGTAATGTTTTTGTTTATATTGTCGCTGTGTTAATATTAATAATTTATATTTTGGCAATAAGGAATTTTCCAGATTATACTAATTATAATAAAAAGGGATTAGTTCATATTGGAATTTTCTTTCTCGTTTTTCATATTGTTGCTAAACTATTTTTGGGTGTTGGTAACTTTGAACTTACTTGGGATACATGGCGCAATCCTCGTAATGTTTATAATAATTTTAATGATAGTAATAAATGTTTAACTTTATCAGGGTTGTATGAGTATACTTTTCGTGATTTATATATTACATATATTAAGCCAGAAGCTAAAAAAAGTGAAACTGAAAGTAATTTTCTTGATGAAGTATTTAGTGTAAATAATGATTCTTATCATAAAAATAAATATACTGGTAAGTTTAAAAATAAAAATGTTATTTTCTTACAATTAGAGGGAATTGATGACTGGCTTTTGAAAGAAGATATTATGCCAAATACCTATGGCTTATTAAAAAATAGTTTAAACTTTACTAATCATTATTCTTATTATAATGGTGGGGGAAGTACTTTTAATTCTGAATTTATGGTTAATGTTGGATATATGACACCTTTTACTTATCCGATGAATGCTTATACGTTAAATAAAAATGATTTTCCATATTCAATGGCAAATCTACTTAAGATTAAAGATTATAGTATTAATGCTTTTCACATGAATACAAGAGAATATTATAGCCGTGGCATTAATTATTCTAATTGGGGATATGATAATTATTTAGGATTACAAGATTTAGGCATATATCAGGATAAATCTTTTCAATTAGATCGAGAATTAATTTTAAATGAAACTAGTTATAATGGTATTTTTAATCATCCTGGAAAATTTGTTGATTATATTATTACTTATAGTAATCATTTACCTTTTGATGCTAATAAAGGGGTTTGCCAGCAATTGTTAAAACTTGATTATGCCAAACAATTGGAAAAGATGAATAATGATGAAGTTACCGAATTTTTGACTAATTTAAATATGACTGAAGAGGATTGCATTAAAAGACAAGCTCGTGAAACTGATTATATGATTGGACTTTTAATCCAGGGATTAAAAGATAATGGATTATATAATAATACAATTTTAGTGGTTTATGCTGATCACTATTTATATACTGTTTCGAATAATGAAATATTAAAAAATAATGGAAAAAATATCGATAATAATTTAATTAATCATACACCTTTCTTTATTTGGAGTGCAAATATGAAGGGTGAGGAAATAAAGAAGGTAAATAGTCAAATTAATATTTTGCCAACTATTCTTAATTTAATGGGAATTGAATATAATGATAAATGGTATGTTGGTGGGGATATTTTAGCTAATAATTATCAACCCATGGTTGTTTTTAATGATTTATCATGGTATGATGGAACTTATTATGTAGAAGATGGAGTTGTTGTTAACAATAAAAAAATCGATATTAATACCTTAGAACAAAAGAATAGCTATGCAGAATATTTGGTTAAAAAGAATGATTTAGTGTTAAAATATAATTATTTTAAAGAAATAATGAATTAAGAACATTGTATAAATGTTCTTTTTCTTTTAAAAATAAATAAATTATTGTATAATATTATTGTGAGGATTATTAATGACAAAATTGAAAGATGATTATTGTATCAATGATATTATCAACATAATAGCAAAATATACAACTGTTGAAGAACAAAAATTAGTTTTAAAGAGTTATCATTATATTGAAGATTATTATGATGCTGATGAGATTAAAATATCTTGTAATGTTGCGCAAATATTAACAACGGTTAATGCCGATACCGAAACGATTGTATCAAGTATTTTATCACGATTATTTCTTCGTGATTCAATTAAACGTAGTGATTTAGAAAAAGAGTTTAATTACAATATTGTTAAACTTTCGTCAAATATTTATAAATTAAATAAAATTAGTTTGTCTACGGAAAATGATTATTTAGTAGAGTATTATAAAAAAGTAATTGTGGGAATGACGGAAGATGTACGAGTTATTATTGTATCGTTAGCTGATCGAGTATATTTAATGCGTAGTTTGAGTAATTATGCTTTAGAAGAACAAAAGCGTATTGCTAAAGAAACAATTGAAATTTTTGCTCCTTTAGCTCATCATTTAGGTATTTATAAAATAAAAAGTGAACTTGAAGATTTATCTTTGCGTTATTTAAAACCAAATGTCTATTATGATATTGTTGAGAAATTAAATAGTACCAAAGTTGAAAGAGATAATTTAATTAATGAAATGATTCGTGAAGTTAGTAATTTATTAACTGAACATAATATATGTCATGAAATAAAAGGTCGCAGTAAAAGTATTTATAGTATTTACAATAAACTAGATAAAGGAAGAAAATTTAGTGATATTTATGATTTATTAGCATTACGTATTTTAGTTAAAGAAGAAAGTATGTGTTATTTAGTATTAGGTTTAATTCATTCAAAGTTTAAGCCAATCGCTAAGCGTTTTAAAGATTTTATTGCTATGCCTAAAAGTAATGGTTATGAATCTTTACATACTACTGTCTTTGGTATTAATAATGAATTGTTTGAAATTCAAATTCGAACTTATGAAATGAATGATGTTGCCGAAAATGGCGTAGCTGCCCACTGGTCATATAAAGAGAATAAAAGTGCCTTTAATTTATCTAAGACAGATGCTAAATTAGAATTTTTTAAAGCTGTTATTGACATGAATAATCAAGATAACAATAGTGATAATCTTTATGAATCAATTAAAGAAGAAACAAGAGATGATAATATTTATGTTTTTACTCCCAAAGGAGATGTTATCGAATTACCAAAAGGAAGTACGCCGGTTGATTTTGCTTATAAAGTACATACTAAAATAGGTGAAGAAATGATTGGGGCGATGGCAAATAACCAAATAGTTCCCTTGAATTATATTTTACAAGATGGAGATGTTGTTAAAATAAATACTAGTAAAGCTAGTACAGGGCCTAAGGAAGATTGGTTATCTTTTGTTCGACTTACGCAAACGAAAAACAAAATTAAAGCTTTTTTTACTAAAAGTAGAAAAGATGAATTAATTGCTTTAGGAAAAGAATTATTAGAAAAAGAATTACGTCGTAGAAAAATTAAGAGTGCGGATTTTTATCTCGATGAAAATATAAAAAAAATTTTAAAAGAATTACATCTTCATGAGATAGATAATTTATATTTAGAAATAGGTAGTAATAAATATAATCCACGCTATATCATTAATTTGATTTATGAAAATGAAGAAGTAAGTACTAACACCAAACCAATTATGAAAAATGAGCTTGATGTTAATGTGGCTGGATTAAATGATGTCAAAGTTAATATAGCATCATGTTGTATGCCTATTCCTGGAGATGAAATTGTTGGTTATATTACCAAAAATAAAGGTATTACTGTTCATCGGGAAAATTGCAATAACGTTATTCATTTAGATGATCGAATTGTTGATGTTCGCTTTAATGAAGTGACGAAAAATAAATATTTGACATGTATTATTGTTAGTATAAAGAATAATCAAAATCGATTAGGAGATATATTAAATAAAATAACCAGTCGCAATATTTTTGTTGATAGTGTTCATACTATTTATCGAGATAATGCAATTAACTATAAAATTTATTTATATGTTTTAAATCGTAGTGTTTTAGAGAAACTTATGAATGATTTATCGAAGGTTCGTTATGTTAAGGAGGTTATAAGAAATTAATGCGTGTTATAGTTCAAAGAGTTATTAAAGCAAGCTGTGAAGTTGAAGGCAAAATAACAGGTCAAATAAAAAGTGGGATGATGTTACTAGTTGGTTTTTGTGATACAGATACCAAAGAAAATGTTTTAGAAATGGTCAAAAAAGTCATTAATTTACGAATTATGGATGATGAAAATCAGGTAATGAATAAAAGTATTTTAGATACTGGTGGAAGCGTTTTATCTATTTCGCAGTTTACTTTGTATGCTGATACAAAAAAAGGTAATCGCCCAAGTTATATTAAGGCGATGAAAGGTGAGATGGCAATTAAACTATATGATTTATTTAACGAAGAATTAAGTAAGTATGTACCTGTTCAAAAGGGAATATTTGGTGCTGATATGCAAATTAGTTTAATTAATGATGGCCCAGTAACTATTATTTTAGAAAAATAATTAGAAAGGAAAAAAATGAAAATATTATGTATTGGTGGATCAGCATGGGATATTACACTTCCTGTTGCCGATTATCCGAAAGAAAATAAAAAATATAAAATAAATCAAGTGTATGAATGTGGGGGAGGATGTGCTAATAACGCAGCTTATCTTCTAGCTTCTTGGGGATGTGATGTACACCTATTAAGTATTGTTGGTAAAGATTTAAATGGAACAAAAATAAAAAAAGAATTACATGAAATTGGTGTTAATATAGATTATGTTTATGAAAATGATTTACCAACAGCTACTAGTTACATATTAAATAATCAAATGAATGGTTCACGAACTATTATTACAAATAAGAGTTTATTAACCTCATCTTTAATTTGTGATATTAATTTTCGCCCAGATGTTATTTTTTGTGATGGAAATTATTTTGATATTACGAAAAAAATATTACAAGATAATCCACAATCTTTAAAGATTATTGACGCGGGTAGTTATCAAGATGAGACTAAGACGCTTGCTCAGTATTGTGATTATATTGTCTGTTCCAATGATTTTGCCAAAGATTATACTAATATTAATTTTTCATATGATAACGAGGAAGAATTATCAAAAGTGTATGATTTGATTCAAAAAGATTATGAAGGACAACTTATAATTACCCTAGAACACGCTGGTTCTTTTACTAAAATAGATCATCAAAGTCATTTAATTCCTAGTATTTCAGTTCATAGTCTTGATTCAACTGGAGCAGGAGACATTTATCACGCAGCTTTTACGTATTTTATTATGGAACATTATGATCTTCTTGAAGCGATGCGCTACGCTAATATTGCAGGAGCTTTATCAGTAACCAAAATAAGTAGTAAGAAGTCTATGCCAAAGTTTGAAGAGGTTATAAAAAAATAATGAATTATGAAAAGATTTATCCATCTTTAGATTTACATGGAGAATATTCTTTTAGTGCAAAATACTTGACGGAAGAATTTATTAATGATAATATACACTTAAAAAATAAAAAATTATGTATTATTCATGGAATTGGTCAAGGTATTTTAAAAAATACTGTGCATGAAATATTAAAACATGATAAGCGTATTAAGTCTTTCTATGTGGATTTTATGAATCCAGGATGTACATTAGTAGAAATAAAGGAGGAATATTTATGAGTAAATTAATTATTATTTCAGGACCAAGTGGGGTAGGAAAAGGCACCATTATAGAGCTTTTAAAAAAACGATATCTAAAAGAAAATAAAAAATTATATTTATCTATTTCCTGTACAACAAGATCTCCTAGGGAAGGAGAAATAGATGGAGTACATTACTATTTTATTAGTGAAGATGAGTTTTTAGAAAGAATTAAAAGAAACGATTTTTTGGAATATAATAAATATGGTACGGGAAAATATTATGGAACACCAAAAAGTACTGTTATGGATTATCTAAAGCAAGATTATGATGTTATCTTAGAAATTGATATTAATGGTTATAAACGAATTAAAAAAGAGTGTCCTAATTGTATTGGTATCTTTATTATGCCTCCCAATGAAGAAGAATTATATCAAAGACTTAAAAATCGTGGAACTGAAGATGAAAAAACAATTCAAATCCGTCTTGCTACCGCTCAATCTGAACTAAAGCAAAAGGATATTTATGATTATCTTGTGGTTAATTATGACGGAAAAGTAGAAAAATCTTCGGAAGAAGTCTATAATATTATTAATAAATCGTAAAAAAGTACTAAAAAAATAGTATTTTTTTCATTTTTATAGTATAATTTAATTGGTGGTATAAATGGGAAAAACACGTAGTGAATTAAGAGAAATTGCTTCAAATGTTTTATATGAAACATATATTTTAAATAATGCAAAAGTTGATTATGATATTAAAGAATTAGTTAAAGAACAAATGGACATCGAAAATGAGTTTGTTATCTCTTTAATTACTGGTGTGATTAATAATCAGGAGGTAATATCTTCATTAGCGAATAAGTATTTAATTGATTGGGAAATTGACCGCTTAAGTAAAGTAGACAAAGCTATTCTATCGATTGGTATTTATGAACTTATGTATACTGATACACCTTGTATTGTAGCGATTAATGAAGCTATTGAATTGTCCCATAAATATAGTGATGAAAAGGTAACGAAGATGATTAATGCTACTTTAGATGGCATATATCAAAATGAAAAAATCGATAAAAAATAATCTGAGGAATTATGAATACAAAGTATTATACTATTACAGCTTTAAATAAGGCCATCAAAAATATGTTTGATGAAAAAAGAGAATTGAACAATATTCATCTAAAAGGTGAAATAAGTAATTATAAGCATCATACAAGAGGACATTTATATTTCACTTTAAAAGATGATAATAGCCAATTATCCGCAATTATGTTTTTTAGTAATGCGAAAAATCTTCTTTTTGAACCAAAAGATGGAATGAAAGTATTAGTAACTGGTAAGGTATCTGTTTATGAAACAGGTGGCACATATCAAATATATGTTACCGAAATGCTTGAAGATGGATTGGGAAATCTTTATTTAGAGTTTGAAAAATTAAAGAAAAAATTAGCTGATGAGGGATTGTTTAATAAAGAATATAAAAAAACAATTCCCAGATTTCCTCTTAAAATTGGTATTATTACCGCTAAAGAAGGAGCTGCCATTCGTGATATTATCTCGACTATTCGAAGGCGTTTTCCTATTGCAGAAACTATTCTTTTTCCTGCTTTAGTTCAAGGTGCGGATGCTAAAAATGATATTGTTAATAAGATAAAATTGGCTAATACTTATCCTTTGGATGTAATTATTTTAGGACGTGGTGGTGGTTCCATTGAAGATTTGTGGGCATTTAATGAGGAAATAGTTGCTAGAGCGATATTTGCCAGTGAAATCCCTATTATTAGTGGTGTAGGTCATGAAATTGATTTTACGATTAGCGATTTTGTAGCTGATCTTCGTGCTCCCACACCAACAGGTGCTGCGGAACTTGCTGTACCAAATACAAGTGATGTAATAAGTTTGATTGAACAATTAAGAATTAGACTTATTAAAGCCATGAATATTAAAATTAACTTGAATTATGAAAAATTAAAAAATTTACAAAATAGTTATGTTATTAAAAATCCTTTAAGTTTATATGAAAAATTAGAACAAAATTTTGATAACTTATATGAAAGACTTAAAAGAGCTATTAATAATCAAATAATATATAATAATGAAAGATTGAAAAC
>AUXO017558903.1_pt1 | contig 10014 bp, 5 predicted proteins | sample 768731 | NCBI WGS metagenome assembly AUXO01 (sample SAMN02715735, study PRJNA202380) | gut metagenome | biome: sheep rumen | host: Ovis aries | place: New Zealand: Palmerston North | reverse complement strand
AATCCGGTCTGTTTGTTGTGGCTGACGGTGTTGGCGGATCAGAGAATGGTGCTTTGGCAAGCAATCTGATTGTGGATACTTACAGCCGGTGGTGGGAAGACCGTTTTAAGGAGAGCCTTTCCTTCTTTGATGCGTTTGAAGAAATCAAGGAAGCTGCACAGCTGATTAACGAGACCGTATTCAATGAATACGGAACATCGGTATCTGCTTCTACGCTGGCTCTGCTGTTTGTCCATAAAAAGATATACGGCGTCATTTCAATCGGTGACAGCCGGGTGTATTACTGTAATCATTCCGGTACGCAGCTCATTACAAGAGACGACACGCTCGATAATCTTCCAAATAATGAGATGGGCATCGGCAACGGGCAGCTGATCAGTGCGATCGGACGGGATTCGTATCTCGAGTTCTCGAGCAAAACAGACCAGCTGAAATACAAGGATCTGTTTTTTCTCTGCTCGGATGGAGTGTATAAATATATAGCTGAAGAGGAACTGTTTGAGATACTTGCATCGATGCAGAGCAGTTTCCTGTTCTCTCAGAAAGGTGTCACAGCAATTGAACGCATTATCCTGACAAATAAGACACAGGATAATTATTCTATGATTGCAGTTCGCATATGAGCGGAATTAGCATAAAATATTGGATGGGTAGGGCGAATAACCAGTATGACCAATAAACGGTGTATATATTGTATGAGAGCAATCGGGGAGGATGTTGACGAATGTCCTTCCTGTCATAAGAAGCAGTCTGAATACCAGTACGAGTCGCAATGGCTTCGTCCTGGAACACTTTTAAATGGACGCTATGAAATTGGCGCTGTTCTCGGACAGGGCGGTTTTGGTATTACCTATATCGGCTTTAATACAATACTGAATACACGGGTTGCGGTAAAAGAATACTTTCCAAGTGCCATTGCAAAGCGTAATACACAGGATTTCCCGAAAATAACAATTACGCAGAGTGAAGATAAGGACATCTTTGTAAAAGAACGCGCACGCTTTCTGGAAGAAGCCCGAAATTTAGCTCAGTTTGAAAGCAATCAAAATATTGTAAATGTAAAAGATTACTTTATTCTGAATGATACTGCTTATATCGTCATGGAGTTCATCGAGGGAATTACACTCGATGAAGAACAGACCAAGCACAAGAAGAAGTACACATTTGATGAGGCGTATGCACTGCTTCATCCGATTATTGATGCACTGGAAGAAGTGCATCGTGCAGGACTCATTCACCGCGATGTCAGTCCGGCAAATATTATGGTACAGCCCAATAACAAAGCAAAGCTCATGGACTTTGGATCGGCGCGGAAGTATGGCGGTGCCGCAAGCGGAAAAATGACCATTGTGCTGAAACCGGGTTATGCGCCGGTGGAACAGTATGGATCAACTGGGCATCAGGGAACCTACACCGATGTCTATTCGGTCTGCGCTACGATCTATCGAATGATTACCGGTGTGGTGCCGACCAACTCGCAGGAGCGTATGGCGTCCGATACCTTACGACGTCCTACACAGCTTGGCGCATCGATTTCACCGAAAAATGAAGCGGCTCTGATGAAAGGTCTCGCAGTATTACCGGAAAACCGTATTCAGACAATGACCGAGCTGAAGACGCTCTTTGCGCAGTCGGAACAGACTTTTAACAACACAGTGAGGACACAGATCCTGCCAGGGACAGTCGTAAACAATCCTCAGCGTCAGATGTATGCCGGAAACAGACCGATGCAGGGAAATGTCAGACTTTGCCCGCATTGTCGTACCATTATTCCCTCAAACATCAAGTTCTGTACGCACTGCGGCGGTGCTGTTGGACAGACTGCAGGTCAGCCGCCTGTAAATAATACGCGGCCTGGCATGATGGCAAAACCGATGCCTGCGCAGCGTCAAATGACTGCTGCACCGGCAAGGAAAAAGACAAACTGGCCTGTCATCTTTTCAGTTGCTGTAGTTGTTCTGATTATTGGTGTCGTATTGATTGCTCGAAACGTAGCAGGGAAAAGGGATTCCTCAGCGACAATACAGCCGTTAGCAGGAGAGACCGGAGAAATACAGATCACAGACAGTGGGAATGAAGTGGACGCTGACGCATATGCAGAAGCCTATGCGGAATTCTCCAATAAGAATTACGAGAAGGCAATTGAGATACTGAACGGTTATCTTGAAAAGAATCCAACTTCTTCAAAAGGATATGTGCTTCGTGGAAACGCCTATTATCAGCTGTCACTGCTGCACAGCGATAACAAGCAATACTACGACCTGGCAATACAGGATTATAATGCGGCGAAAAATGCCGGTGCCACGGAAAATGTTGATTCGAATCTTTCAAACAGCTATCTCAGGATGGCTGATTTTATGTTAGATGAAGGAGATACCGGTAAAGCCAAGGATTATCTTGAGGCTTCCAACAGCCTGATTCCAACGATCAGCACTCAGAACCGAATCAAAGCTGTAGAAAACGGCGGGACCTATGAAGACGGATCAGGCGTTGTGATCAATGCATATGGTGATGCGATCAGAAGATCGAATTACGATGTTAACGGTATGCTGGTGTGGTATCACGATTTCACCTATGATCGGTTTCATCGTGTGACCAGCGTATCAAGCTATGACAAAAACGGAACACTGACAGGTACCTTCTCGGACTTTGAATATGATGCCAATGGCAGAAAACTGAAAGACTTTGTATATGAGATCGAGACCGGGATCCCGGTTCAGTATTCCATTATTTCCTATAATGATGCGGGTCTGGTTACCGAATTGAACAGCTATGATATTACAACCGGTACCTACAGTTCCAAGACAATCTATCTTTATGAAGATGACCTGCAGACAGGGTATGAAGTATATGACGCCAATGGTGTTAAAAGCCTGTATGTAAAGTATGTCTTTGATGACAGCGGCAATCTGACCGGCACAGATATTTACGATGGTTACGGAAATTATCAGAGTAGTGAAAAGTTTGAATCTGCTTCACCAAGTGCCTGATGCGTCTGAAAAAGGCTATGTGAATTGACTTCACACAGCCCTCTTTTTATAAATGCAGATGATTCCGATCAGTAACGCAAGAAGTGCAAATATCTGTCCGTTGGAAAACCCGAGCCATACCTTAGGTGTATCTCTAAGAAACTCGAGTGAAAAGCGAACGGTTCCATACAGAATCAGAAGAAGATAAAAGCGCCTGTTCGTAAAACGTTTTTTCGTTTCCAGCCAGAGAAGAAAACCGAGAATCGCAAAGTCAAATCCACACTCCAGTAGCTGGACTGGGATAACTGCGATGTTATCATGCGTTGTCAGGGTGATGCCCCTGCAGCATCCATTCAGAAAACAGCCAATTCGAATCATTCCCAGCATTGCAATTGCGGAAGGGGTGCAGTAATCCAGAAATCCTTCTTTCTCTGCATGAAGCAGATGACCAATTGCCCAAACAGCAGCAGGGATAATGAACAGTGCACCAAAGAAGGACACCCCGGTAAAGTGAAGACCATTCTGAGCGACATCCGACAGGTTTTCCAGGACATACAGGGTCTTGGCTCCAAGGAAGCCAGACAGCGCACTGAGGATTGCGCATAGCACAGCTTGCAGAATAGAAAGATCTGCATTTCTTCGTCTTGCGGTATTCAGAATGCACATTAACAGAAGTCCAGCTAGATGCATCAGCCAGTACAGCGAAATGCGCTTTGAGAATAGTTCAATCGTATGGTACTTAAAGACTCCGCCCCAGCCAATAAATGCGTAGTGATAGCCGAGGTTTACACTTGTTACAGCTTCATTCCAGAAAAATGCGGCGGCGCAAAACGTAAGCAATGAAAGCAGTATAGAGATGCCGATGAGAATATGAACTTGATTTGCGCTGGTTTTCATGCGCTGGTGTCCTCCTGCACTTCCACAGACTCTTCTTCTGTCTTGTCTTCCGGCGGAAGGGAAGCTTCTGGCGATGCAGACTCTGATTCAGACTCCTTTTCGTCTGATGTATCGTCGGAACCTGGAGCTTTTCTTGTTCCCTGGGTGATATAGAAGAAGAAACTGTCCGGTTCATGTGTTGACCAGAAATAGTTTCCCAGATCACTGATGCCATATTCTTTGGCAATTGAACTCATATTCATTCCAGTCAGATACAGGGCTGCATTTGTCATGCCCTGACCGGTTACCGAATCAAACGCCCAGCTTTCACTGTCACCTGCCCCAGGCATGACATGGCCTTTATGTTTTGCAATGGAATCATCTAAGACGCGCAGGTCTCCAAACAGTTTTCCTGCGTGGATTCCCGAATAGGATATTACATCACCGGCCATGGCATATCCGACGAGATTCGGATGTGCTTCATCCTTGTTGTAGAACTCATCAAGCACAACCTTGTCTGATACACATGTATGAATGCCAGCAGCCTCCAGTGCATCATTGATCATCAGCATTGCCTGATAGATGCTGGTTCCTAATGCAGCACTGTTCAGTGCACGCATTCCGGATAAGAGTGTCTCTGGCAGCTCATAGCTGATGCCATAGCTGTTGAAATACGCAGTACGCTCCGGCTGGATACCTTCTTTTACAAGTGCGATCGTACCAACCTGGGCGAGATATCCCCCAAGTGAGTAGCCGGTGAGATACAGTTTTGTCTGAGGATACGTTGCCGCAACCTTTTTCGCATATTCAGCAGCACGATGTTCTGCAGAGTGATATCCCTTCAGGTTGTTTGCGACAATGCCGTCGATCCATTCGGTGACATCGGAATTGGAGCCTCGATAAGCGATTACGGTATTATTGCCATTTTGATAAACGGTCGCACTGAACTGCAGGCTTCCGTCTTCTGAAGCTTCATTTACATAATCCACGATGGTCCATTTTTCCAGAATACCGCGGTCAGGACCGTTTGTGAGATCTGCGTTATTGCCGAAATAGAAGGTTTCTCCATTTTCCGGGAATGCGTCATCCCCGGGATTTCCGGTGATCGTTGAATATATACTGCCAATCAGATCACTGGCATCTTCAAAGCAGAGAACGGAGAATATGGCAAGATCGCGGTCACCAACGTTCCATTCCATCTTATCTGAATCTTCGCCGTCTCTGTAGCCATCCATATCGGTGTCAGGTTCAATCGGAGAAGACAGGTATTCCAGATACGGTCTGCGATTTGCGTCATAAGTTACGTACACCTCTTCGCCATTCAGCAACCCGTCACCATCAATATCGATGTCACTCTGAAGGTCTTCATACGATGTATCACCAAAGGGATTCGTGCCGGTGGAGGTCGTGAGATCTCCATCCGCAATCATCTGTGCGTAATAGTCTGTTATGCCGTCATCGTTTTCGTCAGGACCATTATCCAGAGTCAATTCCTCAATCTTTGTGAAGGCTTCCTTTAAGGAGATATCCCCATAGGTCGCATAATAGAACTCACCACCTGTACTGTGGGCGATTTTCTCCATGAGTTCCTGATTGCAGTCGCCCATGCCGATTGTGTAGATAATTACATTATTTGCATTCGCTTCCGCAATCAGATCGTCATAGTCATAAGAAGAAGTAGTGTCTTCTCCATCTGTCAGGAAGATGAGGTAATTGTCAGTGGCTCCGGAGAAAGATTCGATCTGCTCCAGTCCGGCTTTAATTCCTGCAGAACCGTTTGTGCCAGAGTTAGAAGAACATCCTCCCGAATCGTTAGTAATGGACTGGATGCCATTAATCAATCTTGTCTTATCAGTTGTCGTTGGCACAAGAACTTCAGCGACTCCTGCAAACTGTGTTACGGAAGCAGTGTCGTGATCGTCACGCAGTTTAAGAATATATTCTTTGGCAATATTGATTCGGCTGTAGTTTGGGTCGTTGGAATCCATACTGGCAGAGTAATCAACTACCAGTGCAACATTCAGGAGTGTACCGCTTGCGTCAGCCTCTGACATCAGATCCTTTTGAATCACTTCTTCCATTGGCACACGGTTCAAAAGAATATAGATGGAAAAGTGGCTGACGGTTGCTCTGGCGGTACCGTCTTCTACCACGGTTTCTACCGGCTCAAGCGATTGTGTTTCTTCGTTGAAGTAATAAATTACGGGATCGGCACCCTCCTCAAGCTGAGAAGGATCAAAGTTCATTGTGATTTCAGCCCAGGAGAAGGATTCATCGAAATCAAAGTCATATGCAGTGCCGATATATCCCGGCATCGATTCATCAAGAATGCCAGGGATGCGTACTGGCTTAATATCCATACTTCCGGGATTGGATGAAGTATTCAGTGATACAGATGCCTGTACTGGTGAACCTTCGTATGAAGAACTGACTGTCACATCAAAGGAAACGTTGCTGACAAGGGGATCATAACCATTGGAAACTTCCCAGCCATCTTCTGCAGAATCCCGGTCTGTATCAACTCGCAGCGGATCTGTTTTGTGTTTGTTCAGTTCGTCGCCATCGCTGAGACCATCGCCATCCGTATCCGGACATCCCGGATCCAGCTTTGAATTCAGTTCTTCCTTGTTTGTTATGCCATCCTGATCACTGTCACGGTCGCCATCGCAGATTTCATCGTCCAGCGAAGCGTATTTGACAGGATCGGTGCTGGTCACAAACAGTTCGATTGCATCACTGAGTCCGTCCTCATCCGTATCAGTTTTGGAAGCATCGGTGCCATAGGCTTCCTCAAGATAGTTGGCAATCCCGTCACCGTCATTATCTGAAAGGTCCAGCGTGGCAGAAAGAAGCGGACTGTTGCGGTCTACCACAACGGAAATGGAAGAGGTGATTTCCTTTCCGGTGACAGATTTTGCAGTAACAGACAATGTATTCTTTCCGGCAAGCAGGGAAGGGCGAGGAATGCTCCACTTGTTATCGACCGGGTTCAAAGCGCCGGATTGAATTGTGACACCCTGTGAATCTGTGATGGTATAGGTAGCAGAGTCCAGTGTGTTTTGAGGTGCACGTATTGTTCCGCTGAAACCAGTGAATGTTTCTTCCGGATAATAGACATCGGCCTGCTTATCCTGTTTCAGATATTCATTCTCAATCGATATATGAACCCGGGTCTTCAGATAGAAAAACAGACCGGCTCCCGCAATCGCAAGAAGGACAATCAATGCCAGAATGAACTTCCATTTCCCGTTTTTCTTTTTCGGTGCTGCCTGCTGCAGTTCATTTCCGCAGGCTGGACAGTACTTTAAGTTTCCTTCAACTTCTCTGCTGCAATTCGAACATATCATAATGCACCCCCTGTACTGATGATTTCTGAGTTCATTTTATAATATTTCCTTCGTAGTACCTCAGAAACAGCGGCAAGAAACATATAAAATGACGAATCTTTATTATGGTCAGTTATAGGAGTTATAACGACAGTTGTTGAAAATTCGGATTATTGGATTAACAACAAATATAAAGAGTATGAAGGTATAATTATCATAATTAACAGAAGGAAAACATATGAACAGTAAGGTGAATTTCGAGGAATGCTTATCCGATGCAAAAAGCGGAAACGCATCTGCGGCCGCAGCGCTGCTGGAACCTTATAATCAATTAATTTCTGACCTGATTGCAGGACAGATTGGAGATGCGGAACTGGACCCGGTAAGTGTAAAAAATGACGTGCTTGCAGGAATCTGCATGGAATTGAATTCTGTGACCGATGTGGATAGTCTGGAGCAATTGGTAAAGACAAAGACATTACAGGTGGTAAAAGTAGCTGTGCAAAACAGTACAACAGGTGCACATCTCTCTGTAAGTGAACCAAAAACGGAAAAACTGTATGGAGATATCCGCTTTGATCCGGAAACAGGAAAGCCGCTTTCAAAGCAGAAGTTGAATAAGAAGAGCCCGATGCTTTTGGTTGTTGTATTTGTTCTGGTAGCTGGACTCATTGCGGCTGGCTTCTGGTGGTTTGTACTGCGGACGCCAAAAGAGGAACCGAGTGCTGCAACGGGTCAGGAAGAAGTTGCAACAGTGGAAGAAACAAGTATACCTGATCCAACCGCAATTCCGGGAAGCACTTCGGAAACGGATTCAGATTCAGCTCATACGGCAACAGCAATTCCTGATATCGCAGATGTGCGTGCTTCGAGCAAAGGCGGATTTGAGGAAACTGCAAGAAATTATTATGAGATTTATTCCAGTTATCTGAATGCGCTGAATCATGACGGAGATTTCTCGCTGCTAAAAAATACTTCTTCTGAACAGACGGAAGTATTCCGAAATAACTATCCAATCAATGAGTGCTGTACGTTTGAACTGCAGAAGCTTGAAATTGATCGGAATTCCTACACAGAAATGGAACAGAGCGACAGCAGGAACATTTCGTTCTATGTCAGGTCTAATCTGACTTCAACTTCAAAATCGACTGGTGCACGGGAAACAGTCACCCCGGTGATTGATGTACGAATGGTTCTTGAGAATGGTGCATATACACTGACATACCAGAATGGATCCAGCAATCACAATACCGCGAACCGTGATTTTGTCGAGATTACCGGGAGTTGAGGGTGGAGTATTCATTGATTTCGCAAGGTACTTGAACATAAAATAGAGATTGAACATACTGGGGGAAACATATGTATTCGGAAGAACAATTTCAAGAATATCTGGCTAAGGCAAAAACGGGAGATGTCGCATCGACTGCAGCGTTATTGGAACCATATAACAGTACGCTGTCTGATCTTATCAGCAACCAGCTAGCGGGAACACTGGCAGATCCGATTGCAGTACGCAATGATGTATTGAATGAAATTGCAAGTCATCTGAGTGAGATTACATCAAAAGGTCAGCTTGATCAGCTGGTCACGAATATTGCAGTAACATCCGCAGCTTCCGCTGCTGCGGCATTCCCTGCTGCACCTGCTGAACCGGCGCTATACAATACCGGTGCACAGCAGCAGATCATGGATGCCGGGATGTTCAATACCGGTGAATTGCGTTTTGATCCGCAGACTGGTCAGCCATTAGCGAATACCGGCATGTTTAACACTGGGGAACTGCGGTTTGATCCGGAAACCGGTCAGCCGCTTAATGGTATGCCGAATGTCTCGGATGTTCGTTTTGATCCAAATACAGGACAACCAATTGGCAATACCGGTACATTCCCTGTACAACAGCCAGTCGGTGGTTTTGACCCTAACACTGGAAGGCCTCTAGGTCCTCAGGGAAGACCGGCTCAGCAAAAGTCGGGTGTTGGATTGTTGATCGCGCTGTGTGCTGTGCTTGTGGTAGGCCTGATTGGCATCTGCGTTTGGTGGTTTCTTTTGAGAGATACAGGAAGCGATACCACTAGTGCAGCGCCTGTTGCAGAAACGGCCGAGACCTTACAGGAGGAAACTGCTGCAATACCGGATGCAACACCGATTCCGGAGCAGACAGCAGAGGCGGTTGCCTCTTCTATTCCAGACGTAACTGCTATTCCTGATGCAACTGCAATCCCGGATGTATCAACCATTCCTGATGTAAACAGCAACGTCATTGGCAGAGCGACTATCATCATTCGTGATAAGGATACACTTCGTAAACGCACCGAGCCTTCCACCAGAAGCAATTCCACGGTGATTAAAAATAACTATGCGAATTACGGTGAAGTTTATGATGTTTATGACGTGACAACCGCAGACGGATATACCTGGTATGAAATCGGGGATGATGTTTGGGTTGCAGACAAATCTGGTAAATGGATCAGTTACCAGTCTTACTGATAATAGAAACGACAGGAGATAAAACAGTATGGAAACAAATACGGAACAGGAACTGATTCAAAAAGCCTGGACAGAGGACACCGATGAAGCAGATGAAATTCTTGCGATGCACTTTGCCGGCCATCGGGCAGATGCTGAACTGCCTGGATTAAATGAAGCACAGGTTCGCCGATTGGCAGAACTGTACTGTGGTCCGATTGGGGACATGGACTCGCTGGTCTGGCTTGAAAAGGCAGCTCAAAGCAATGGATTTGCCCGAAGCCTGTTGATGAATATTGACCCGTCAAGAGTGCCGGCAGCTGCTGCACCGATCCAGCCCGACAACAAGACGATGATCATGCCGGTTGAGCAGGGAA
>AUXO016866836.1_pt1 | contig 10014 bp, 25 predicted proteins | sample 768731 | NCBI WGS metagenome assembly AUXO01 (sample SAMN02715735, study PRJNA202380) | gut metagenome | biome: sheep rumen | host: Ovis aries | place: New Zealand: Palmerston North | reverse complement strand
GTGGAAGTAAATCAATAACTCCAACAGTTATTTCTGGTTATGTTTCTAGTGGCACGGCAGGAGCTGTTTCTGTATCGGGAAGTTCATCATTCCAAATGGACACGATACCGGGACAAACAATAACGCCTTCAACACAAAATCAGACATTGCCCGAATTATCTTTCACATTGGGAACTCAGACAATTTTGGGAGATGCCAATCTCGAAGCATCGAAAATAAAAAGCGGGGTTTCTATATTTGGTGTTTCTGGAACTTTCACTAAATCAGGAACTCAATCTTCTGGTTCTATTGCTTCAGCCTCGGCAATAAGAACTGGCTATACAGCATGGGCAAATGGTGCAGAAGTAAAAGGATCGTTACCTGATAGAACAATCAATCAGACAGTTACAACAGTAAGCGGATCATCTGCAACAAGAGGATATGCATATTGGCTTTCTGGATATGTACAGTCAGGTGAAATAGGGCCTGCTGTTTTTTCTAATTCGGCTGAAGAAGGTGTTACTTACGTTGACATATCTTCGACGACAGATGCTCCTGTTCTTATTTCAGGCGGTTATCTCTATATAAATCAAGGCTATACTGATAATTTAAAGATTAGTCTTGCTCGCTTAGTTCCTGATGCTGCTTCTGTTGGCGCATCTGTGACATCTGCGAACATATTAAGTGGAACAACCGCTTACAACAATGAAGGTAAGATAGTTTCTGGTTCAATTACAAACCTTCAAGCGTCGGACATTACAATTAATAATAACGTTATTTCTGTTGGTACACAAAAATATACGGGAACAACAGCTATAACAAAAACGATTCCTTCGGCTTCTTTCAGTCTTTCTGTTACTGATCAGGGAGTTGCAACAGTTCCTTCTGTTACTCCTAAAACGCAAGGAACCATTACGTCGATTTGTGTTTCTTCTGCACCTTCAGGAACAAATGGAACTGACTATTGGACAATAGAGCCCTCTGGAACTGCTTCTTCAGGTACAGCAAAAGCAAAAGCACGCATAAGCGTGTCTACAGGAGGATATATTGCTGGGGGAACGGTAGATGAACAGTCGAGTACTTCTTGGACGGTAACTCCAAATGTTAATCCTGGAAGTGCATTGTATCTAAAAAAAGCAACAATTTCTGGAAGCGTTTCAAATGCATCCTGCACAGTCACTGTTGCTCCGGGTAACGTCACTGTAGAAAGAGTAAGCCTTCCTGGAGGTGTTACAGATGCTTCGTCTGGATCAGAACAAACAATAGTTCCCACTGAAGGTGTTTATGTTGCAGTAAGAGCAAATGCTTCCGCAAACCAAGCTGGAACAACTGCTTCCATTAGTGGATCAGGAACAGCTAGTGTTACATCTGCCGGATACGCACCTAAAACATTAACAGGAGCTATATCTGTATCTGGAACAGCAACAGCAAAAACATCCCAGAAATATAGTTCTATTACTTATGTGCCAATTAAAATGGCAGCACCGTCTATTTCAGGGGGTACTGTGTCTGGGACACCTACGTTTAGTGGAACAAACTTTGGACACAGTGAAACAAATACTAGCGGAATAACAATAACAGCAAATTGCCAAATGACAAGATCCCAAGTGACTTGCTCTACTTCGTCTCCCGGATGGGTATCTGGGACGATAAACCAATTAGCTGAAAATACTTATTCTGCATTACCAAAATCAATATACCTAACAAGTGTTACATTAACAACGAATAAAGAATTTACTATAAGAACCGCCGCAGGAAATTTTACATTTACCGATGTCGGCGGAAACGTAACAGTCAAAGGATCATAAAGAAAGGGAGTTTGAATAATGGCGACTATGACGTTTGCGTGTCCAGTTAGACATGAAGATGCAGAAACAAATTCAGTTACGGCACTATATTTTGTCGTCGGTTCTTCTTCCGATTCTGTTGGTGCTTGGACTGGAACAATTTCTGGAATTACAGAATATTTTGACGGGTTAAGTCTTATTTATGTTCCTTTAGTTGCAGGAGGTTCTTCTTCTACAACTTTGGATATAAACTTTTTAGGTGCAAAACCCTGTTATAGGACAGGAACAAGTGCACTAACAACAACATATCCTGCCGGAACACCGATACTATTAACATATCGTGACGATGCGTGGAGAAGAGCAGATTATAATACAAATACGACATATTCAGCTCAAACATCAGCTTTATTAATTGCAGGAACAGATACGTCAAACCGAACAATAAGTGCTAATGTTCTAAAAGCAAGTTTAACGAGTGTTATTACGAACGGTCAAATAAACGGACACTTGTCTGTTTACGATGGCGATGTAACTGTTTATACTTTGCCTACTGCTTCTGCTTCTGTTTCTGGTGGAATAAAAGTTGGAACAAATCTTTCTATTGATTCTTCTGGTGTTTTAAGCGCTGTTGATACAACTTACAGTGCAATAACAGAAGCAGAGATAGATGCATTGTTTGCGTAAATATAATGTAAAGTTGGTGGTTTTAATGGGGGACATTGTAAAACCGATTGGAGAATGGATATCAAAAAATGTACCGTGGACGGTATTAATCGTTTTCTTTATTTTTTGTTTGTTCTTTGAAATTTCAAAGATTAAAGTTTACCCGCTTCGATGGATATGGAAAAGTATTACATGGCCTTTCCGAAAGATAAATGAAACGAGAACTGCTGCTTTCAAAGTTTTTGTAAACGAAATGAAAGCAGATATTGATGTCAAATTAGAAGAAGTGCAGAAAGGAACGGACAAAAACTATGGTCTTATTGAGGAGAGGTTTAAGTCATTAGAGAATCGTTTTCATGAGCTGGATGTCCGTCTGGATAATCTTAGTTCAAAACAGGATCAAACAGATGAAAGGTTAGACAAGCTCGCAGCGGCAAGAATCAAGAACCATGTTCTGAACTTTGCCAGACAATGCAGAAAAGGAGAGGCTCACTCGCACGAGGACTTCACCAATCTCTTCAAAGAAAACCAAACATACGAAGAATTAGTCAGTAAGTATGGATGGGATAATGATGTATACAAACATGATTTTGCTTATATACAACGGATATATGATGGATGTAACGATAATGGTAACTTTATAGAATAAGGTGATAGCATGAAAAGAATTGACCCTAAACAGCAATTCAGCAAATGGCTTGCCCGGTTCGGAGCAATCGTTTGGGGAATTTACTCGTTTGTCATTCTGGCTTTAGTTGCTTACCGACCTGAAGCTGCAATGTCATGCGTATGGCTAACTCTTATCATGACAGCAAACAAAGTGTTAGATACCGTGTCTTATACAAGAAACAGTATTACTGAGAAGATTATTCTTGGAACGCTGGAAAGATTCAATATGGAAGTAAAACTTAAATCAAATGACAACTCTGACGTGGCGGACAACGATGCCGAAGGAGATGGTAACGGATGAGTTTGATTTTAAAAATTACTGGAAAACTGCAAGAAGTTTATTTATCTATCGTCATTAAGTTTCTTAATATGGTAGAAAAAATAAAATCTTTAAATCCGGCTTATAAACAGCCAGGGGATGGCAGTAATGGGACTTGCGACTGTATCGGGCTAATTATAGGCGCAGTACGCAGGATGGGATTAAAATGGACTGGAATCCATGGAAGTAACTACGCAGCCCGATTTGCTGTATATAACCTCGAATATATTGCAGATCTGGGATCTTTAAACAAAGGCGATATTGTTTTGAAGGCGGCAAACGAAAAAGGTGTTGTAAAACTTGCATGTAATGCAGGAACAAAGTCTCATAAATGGGATTTACCAACAAGATACAAAAAAGGAAACGCATATTATACAGGAGACATGAACGACTATTATCATGCAGGTGTGGTCACACAAGTATCTCCTTTGCGGATTACACATATGACCAGCCCTCATATGAAAGTCGATACAAATCTGAATGGTGGCTGGAACTACCACGGACAAGTTAAACAGTTGGTAGAGTTAGCTCAAAAAGAGTTAAATGCTCCTGTTGTTATGCCACTTCCTGTGCCTAAAGAGCTTGTTCCGAACGAAGGAAGCAAAGCAATTGTTGTTTCTGGCAATAAAGGTCCTGTGAAACTTAGGCAGTATCCAAGTACATCATGTCGTACTTGGTACAGAATTCCTTATGGCACTGAAGTCACAATAATTGAACCCGGCGAAGAATGGGCTAAGATCAATGTGGGCAAACGTAAAGGCTGGTACATGAAAGCTGAGTTTCTTGATGTTGTCGGTGATGGTAAAGGTAAATATTAAAAAGGAGATTGATTACTATGGAGATTATGAATTTTCTTTCTGAAAACTGGTATGTTATTCTGTTAGCTGTTGCTGCTCTGGCTGTAATCGTGTATCTTGTTTGCAAGTTTTTCAAATTGCCAAGAGGTACGCAGCTAGCCAAAGTAAAAGAATGGTTGTTATATGCTGTTGCTGAAGCTGAAAAGGAACTTGGCAGCGGCACAGGCCAGCTTAAGCTTCGTTATGTTTACGATATGTTTGTTGCAAAGTTTCCTTTCCTTGTGAAGTTTGTTTCTTTTGAACTTTTCAGCAAACTTGTCGATGAAGTTCTTGAAAAATTCAAGAAAATGTTCAATGAAAATAGAGCTATTAAACAATACGTTGGCAGCAATCAGGTTGACCACAAAGACACGGTGTAAAAAAAGGGGAACACTGTAAAGTGTTCCCCTTTTTTATTCTTTTTCACAGTCTACAAAGCAAGGACATTTTCCACGATATCCTAATTCAAGATCGACATCTTCGTCTTCACATAAAATCATATATGGGCCGTTGCTATAATCTCAGTAAATATCCGTACTTTTTTGACAAAATACGCAATGCTTTTCAGGAAGCTTAAACTCTGCTCCCGAATAAGAAATCCAAGTTCTGGTACATTCAACTCCTTCTGTATTAATCCCGTCACCAATAGGAACTTTTCTTATTTTACTTTCCATAATCTTTACTCCTTTGTCAGCGTAACAAATTCGGGAGTCTTACAAGTTACAGAGCTTGCAAATCCAGACTGTTTACCTGATCCTATATTTTCAGATTTACTCGTCCAAGATGGATTCTCGCTTTGCGTTACAAACACTTCTATTTCAGACAAGCATTTGTTTCCACAGCATGGACAATCACACGCATATTGCCATTCTGGATGTGGAGTTATTACATGAACACCTTCTTCAAACAAACATCCACATGCGGAACATTTAAATCTTATGAGACTTCCTGCCTCAATTATCTTCATTCGCCGCGCCCCCCAAAACCTTCGCATGATCCCATCGTTCTATTCTTGCTTGCCAACCATTCTCTTCAATACTTTCCATTATCTTTTTGCCTACGGCAAGTTTTTGCGAAAATTTCGTGGCTTGTTCGTCCGGGATATATACGCTTACAGTTACAATCTGCATTGTTTTTCCTTTCTTCACATCAGGCTGTTCCTATCCAACCGCATTCACATTCATATCTGTGCTGAGGTGGATAAGTGGTCAATACAACATTATTTATTCGATAGATATTTTTTCCGCATTTGGGACATTCAATATCTGTTAATGTTTTTTCTTGCCCAAGCTCGTATTGTTTGTCTTTAAAATCTTCCCATTTCATACAGCATACCTCACTCAAGTTCGAAGTCTGTAAACTTTAATTCCTTCTCTTCTGCACTGTTCAGCCAGCTCATTATACTTCCAAAGAACAAGGTCAAGAGAACGATGATCCCTGATGTCTGGATCAGGAATGGCAAATATCTTATATTGCTCATGTTTATTATCAAGCTCTTCAGGATGAACAAGTCTTCGTCTTCTCATTGTCCACATATAAAGCTGACATTTTTCTTCGTTCATGCTTATAGGTTTATTTCTCCAAACAAGAGTCCACATTATTGCAATCAGTGTTTTTCCTTTGCCTCTATCGAGTTTCCATAAATCCTCAGGAGGCTCATTGTTAAGAACGAACTTTCGCTGAAATGGTTTGAGATGATATCCCGTAGCCCTTTCAATCCGCCAAAGTTTATATTTTGCAAAAAAACACTTTATTGTTTTTTTAAGGCGTTCCCTCATCCTTTCTCACCTTGCTTTCAAATAATTTATAGTTATTCTCTTTCCCGCACATAGGTTGGCCATTAGAATAGCATGTCCCATATGAAACAACAGTGCAAGTTCCTGTTTTATTTGTTCCAGATTTCATGCAATCTTTAGCTTTTTCGCAAGAATAAGTACAACATACTGACATACTCTCACCTATTTTACGTTTGAATTGTTTTTATAATATCTTCGTCTTCAACAGTGGTTAAAATTTTTGTTCTCATTTTTGCTCTTGCTACGACTTCATAGTAATTCATGGCATAATAAGACTCTTCATACATTATATGCGTGCTGTTATATGTTTTTATCTGCATTGTGCTCCAATCGACGATGCCTCCTTCTAAAGTTGCCTTTTCATTTAGCTTGTCACACAAATTGGAAATAATTTCCTTAAAGTTTTCTTGCGCCGACTGGTTATTTATATATATTTCTTTTTTATCGACGTAACAGCCTGCTGTAATTTCCTCTTCGCCTTCATATGCTCCATACATAGTAGTAACGTTCATTCTAACCACTCCGGTTTAGGAAATCTGTCTGTATATGTAATCTCCGTCACGTTCGAGTCTGTAATTGCAAAAGCGTCATCCCAGTAATCAAAAAGACTTTCTGTTTCCGGCAGATAGCAAACAATTGTTGCGTAACTTCCATCTCCAGCCATTCCTGTACACCACCAAGGCATATTAATATATTTCATGTCTTTTAATGGTCTTGGATCTTTTACTGACTTTGTTTTAAACCTGTATCTTTTCATACATATCGCTCCTTTAACAAATTATTTATCAAGTTCAGCCTTTTCGTTACAACTATCACACCGGCGTTTCCCAGTTTGTTCAAATCTTTCACGCAATGTTTTTGAGTCCATAAGTGTAAGACATCCACAATCCGCACACCAAAAACCAATGAGTTCAACATGCTCAATGCTTTCTGTTCGGTCTTTTCTGGCCATATACTTGTTCTCTCGCAGATTATCTACAGGAAATGCCGTCATCGCATCGTTAAGCGCATCAGCTACAATCTCTGCTGCATCCTCTCGAAATTCTTTGTCGGTCATCCTTCTTTTGCTCCTTCAACGAGGTTATCTGTAAATATGTCCGGCATCCAATGCCTTGCCTATCACTGTTTCGTGGGCACTAAATTCCTTGTTGCCGTCTTTTATTGTCCATTGAATTTTATTTTTGATGCATCTGTTACACTTTGGATCTGAGAAATAGTCTGGCGAAGAACATAAGCAGTCATGAGCGATTGCAATCAAAATTTCCATTTCTCTCCGTTCTTCTTCTGTACAGATAATCGTCATTCTTCATCATCTTCTTTCGGTTCGCCGTCAGCACAGAACCAATCATCCTTGTGTGGAGTCCCAGTTTTGCAGCAAGTGCAGAAACAAACGTACATTCCTCTGCCATATCCACTATTCCACTTGCAATCTTTACACCGGACAATCTGTGACTGCCGAAGCGCTTCCAACGCCAATTGATGCGCTTGTGAATCTTTTGTTTCATCTATAAACGGATTGTTATGTTCTTCAATCCACTTGATTGCTTCTTCCCGTGTCATTCATTATCATCGTTCTTCTGTTTGAATCTTTTCGGTTCAACGCACTTATCTTGCGGGTTTGTGTATTTATATCTCAATTTGTTCCATACTCCATCGGTATAGCATCCCATGCCATCGTATCTTTTGCAGTTGGCGCATATTTTTGCTTTTTCATTTCCTTCAGCTTTTGTTATCATTCCTTATCGCCTACCTTGCGTTTTCCATCTGCACAGAACCAATCATCTGTAATAACATACAGATCATCATGAATCGTACAACCGTATTCTCCGTTACCTTCATCGTTGAGAAATGTACAATCCTTGCAACGGACAATTTCTGGTTGCTTCAATGCTTCAAATGCCTTTAAAAAAGCACTTTCACATTCCTCGCAATTGTATGGAAACGTGTCTTCGTTGCCTTCGCACCCATAACAAATCGGAACCTTATCGAGTATTTCATACGCCTTTTCCCTTGTCATCTGTTTTGCTAACCTCCTATGTGTGGCATTAAAATTCATTTATCAAAGCTTCGTGCAAGATAATTGAATCTGCATGACAGCTCTTCCAGCAATTAACACAGCACCATCCGTTGTCCACCTTATAGGTGCGGATCATGTTGCTCTGTTCGTCTCGCCGTCCGCACATCCCGCACTTGCGGTAGTACTTTCGTCCTTTTTGTGAACGCTTGGTTTTCATATTCGTTGATCGCTCCAATTTTAGCGTATTACTTGTCCGTGTTGTTGCCCCACTCAAACATGAACGGTTCTTTTTCTCTCAAAAATGCTTCAATTTCTTTTACGTCATCTTTTCGTTTGCCGGATGCACAATAGAAATATGCTTCGTGCGGGGCCTTTGAGGCGAATGGATATTCGCAATAAAAATATCCGTTATCGTCCGATGCTACCTTTGCGTATATGCAATCCTTGCACCTGGCTACCACTTCTGGCTGATTGTCCACGATCAGAAGAACCTCTGATCGTTCCGGCATCGTTGTCAATATTGCATGTTTTAGCGTTTCAGAATCAATCAGCATCCTCGTCACCTTCCTCTTCGACTTCGACTTTGTAGCACATGACAACGCCATCGCCGATAGAATCAACTGCATCGATGAATCTGTCCTCGATCTGTTCTACATCTACATTTCCTTTTATTGGAAGGGTAATAGAAACATCTTTAAAATGAATTATCTTCATACTTCGCTATCCTCCTATATGTGGCTTATAAAGGTCTTTGCCAGCCGTTCGGAACTATCTCAATATGGCAATTAAAATGTTGTAATATCCATGCCATTTGTTTCGGCGCAGGGATTCGGTTACCATGAACCCACCTACTCACACAGGCTTCGGTTATATGCATCATTTTCGCCAAATCCCGTTGTTTCAATCCGGCTTCTTCGAGTGTGCATTTCAACCATGCACCAAATGAACCCATTCCCTTGAAATCATCGCCCATTTTCAGTCGCCTTCCTTCTGCCAATCTGAGCAGTAAAAACCGTACCGTACCCACATGTTGTGCTTTTTACACCGCTGATAGTAACAGCCTGTGCCCCTTGCCTTTCTGGTCTTACACATTGAACAGTTAGCGCAAGTTTTACCCTCTCGTTTCATCCGTTCAATCTCTGCCTGTTGGGATTTCAGCATATTATCGCAATCCGTCAACACACCGTAAATCGTATAATCAACGGTGTGTTGATTTGGCTTGCGCTCGATCATTTCTTTGGCTTCGGATATTCTCTTAATTAAATCATTCATTTGTTATTCTCCTATAATCTCTTGAAAGCTCTGTTTATCTTCTTTTTCCATCTTGCTTTCCTGTGGCTTTTACGTCTAAACCACATTTTAATTACCGCATCTGAAAAATCCCGAGTATTGATCCATGTGCTCATATTTCGTTTTGCTCCTATTTATATAATCAATTTTTTTTTTGAATGGTAATAAATCAAGAAACTGTAGTGTTTTTCGAATTAATCCAAGAGAAAATGGAGTTTCTACACAATCTCCTTTGGTTTTTGTAAGTGGATGATTAATTTTCTTATCCAACTCTTGTTTTAATTCATTTAGACTTTCTTCTACACTTTTACTTTCTTCTAGAATGGCTTTGTGCTTTTTGTAACATTTATCGCAGATTATAAAGTTTTGAAATACCGTTGCTTTGCCATTGCGTTCTACGTCAACTTCTTTATAAACATGGTGACTTTTACCGCCATATGTTCCACAAAAGTCACATTCAACCATAATTCCCATAGTAGTACTCCTTCTTATTTTCAATATTTAAAAGGCGGAAACCCGCCTTCTAAATTTTAAAAATACACTAGTAACGCACTAGTCACTTTTGGTTTTGTGTTGTTGAGTTTGTTAGGGTTTTAGTACTCTGCTAAGGGAGTAGTGTCAGTGATGGCAGCCCGGGTTCAAATCCCGGCTTCTCCGC
>AUXO017767684.1_pt1 | contig 10015 bp, 12 predicted proteins | sample 768731 | NCBI WGS metagenome assembly AUXO01 (sample SAMN02715735, study PRJNA202380) | gut metagenome | biome: sheep rumen | host: Ovis aries | place: New Zealand: Palmerston North | reverse complement strand
CCATAAATTTCAACAATTCTTCCCTTAGGAATTCCTCCGAGTCCAAGAGCAATATCGAGATTCATTGACCCTGTAGGAATAACAGATACGTTCATATTATTCGCTGAGTCTCCAAGTCTCATTACTGTTCCTTTACCAAACTGCTTATCAATTTGTGATAAAGCAGCTTCTAACGCCTTGTTTTTTTCATCTTGATTCATTGCCATAAAAAAATTCCTTTCTTGTCTTAAATTCTTTATTCAATTGTCAAAGTTCTATTTATACAGATAAACTCTCGCTGTATGTTTAAATTCTATCACGCAAAACAAAAATTAACAATAAAAAATTAGGTCTAATTTATGTAATACCTTATAAAACTTTTAGTGTATAGATGTATATTTTTTGTATATTTTGCACAAAAAAGAGAGGCTTTAAAAACCTCTCTTTAAAATTATAATTCAGCTCCATTATCTGTACTGTTGTCGTTTGCATTTTCTTTTCTTATCCTATCAACTTCTTTTGCCCAATCTTTTCGATGCTTTTCATATTTATCAGAATACAAAACTTCTTCCATAAATTTAACAGCAGCTTCCTTAGATTCTGTTTGAGCAAAAAATCCAACAGGATGAATAAATTCCACGCCTCTTTTTGTAAATTCGTTTATAAGAGCAACCTTATCCTCTAAATTTTCAAATTCATTAGCTCTTTTATCAAAATTAGTTATGATTTCCATCGCTTTTTCATTTCCAATTGAAAGTTCTCTGAGTTTCGAGACATCTTCCTCGTTTGTATTTAAAGTATCTTGAAGTCTAAATTTTAAAACACTATCAACAGTATTAATTTCTTTAAAAGGTATTCTTTTAGAAATTTTAAGGTCATCTCTTATTGGATTTGGTTTACCATTTTGAATATTAAGCCCTCCAATTTCTGTTGGAAATCTAAGTTTAGAAGGAGGAAATCCTTCTTTCATTTCAATATCTTCGGTAACACAACTAATACACCAACTACTTGTTCCAGTTTGAGGAAATACAATATATTTAACATTAGTATCTGAAAGGTCAATATCTCCTGGATAATAATCAAAAATTACATAATCTGAATTTTCTCCAAGATTTGAAAGAGTTTCCTTAATTTCCCTATCCATTATCTTTTTATTTAAATAATCTCGTTCTTCAATCAAAACAATATCATTTATAAAAATAGAAGCTTTTTCATCGCTCATTCTTGCTAATATAAAATTAAGTGGACTATCTTTATGTTCCATTTCATTAATAAAAGTGACAGCCCTTTTTTCACCCATTTTAGAAATAAGCATAGATTCAAGAGAAATTCCTTTTGGAACATCTATTAAAGTTTTAATATCTCTATCAATAACTTTTTCATTTTGACAGGCTTTTACAATATCTAAAGAATATTTAAGAGCTCTATTAAAGCATCTATTAATATTACTTGAATTGGTAGCATTTAATTTACATAAATTGGCAGAAACAAAATCATTAGCCTTTCCAAGGTCAGCAAGGTCAAAAGGCATAATAACTTTTTCATCTATATCTTTATAATTTTTACCAAAAACTCTTTCACCAATTACTTCCATAAGACAACCCATAGAAGCCATACCTTTTTTAGGGTCTTTATCACGATAGTTTTGAACATCTCTGTTATGATGGTCAAAATATCCACCTAAGATATCCATAATAGCAGCATTTGTGTCTAAAGGAATATTATCCCTGTCTCTATATATTTTGATTTGATTTTTACCTCTATAAGCATAAGTTTTTCCTTTTTCTTTTTCCTGAAGACTAATCATAAGAGCACAACACATTACATCATCCATATGGAAAACTCCATTATGGACATACATTTTATTACAATTTATAAGTTCTTCAAGTGTTGTAGCCTGATTAGGATAAATATCCAAAGTATTATTGTTCATATAAAAACTCCTTTAAATAAATCTATAATCTATTATACAAAAATAAATGACAGACATAATGATTAACTAATAAAAGAATTTATGATATAATTATAAATGATAAAGAAGGTAAATGAAAGGATTAAATTTATATGAGCTTCAAATTTAAATTTAAAAGAACAGGTAATCTTTTTAGTTGGGAATCAGATAATAGAAAAATTGAATTTAGCGAACCTGCAATAGAAACATCATCTCAAAAACCAGAGATTTCATCTGTAAAAGAGATTATGTATTATTACTACAAGGTGAGAATATATACAAAAAATAGAAAATGGAAAAAGATAAACGAAGTAAGTGTATATGATTTTCCATCTATAGATGCCCTAAAAAATATGATAACTTTTATGTTAAAAGATTTAGACATTATAAAAGATGGTCAAAAAATAGAAATGATAGATGGAGATTATTTATATAGATATACTCTCGATTCATTGGGTTTTATAGGAGAAGACTACTACGAAATAACAAAAGAATATAATCCAAATATAAAAAAGAACTATTATTCTGTTTTTATTGGATGTCCATTTGATTTTCAAGGAGATGTAGAATTTAGTGGAATCAAATTAACAAATATAACAGAAGAAGACATAATAGAGCTTTTAAATTGTGTTGAAAACTTTATACAGTTCTCAATAGATGAATACAACGAAGGAATGAAAAAATATATAAAAAATTCCTTAGATTCAATAAAAATTACTCAAAATAAAATCTATCACTATGACTGCAAAGAAAAAGATGCTATAGGAGATATTATAGCTGTCGGAGATACAGCAGATATCGATTATATAAAAGGAAATGGAAAAAATATTGAAATAACAGACATAACAGGAAAAATAGTTGATATAACAAAAGATTTTGTAATAGTTGAAAGAGCTGGAGAAGAAATAAAAATAGATTCTAATTCAATTCTTTCTGTTTTTGAAGAATGCGATAAAAAGATACACTTTACAAAAGAAGACATAATAAAAGACTTCAAAAAAATAATGACTTCAACAGATAAAAAGTTCTTTAAAGACAATACAGAAGGAGAAATTTTTAGAGTATATAATGAAGCAATAGCAGCAAGAAGCTGGATGTACAGAGATGAGCACAATTTCCCTAAAAAAATAGACGATGAAAGAGAAAATGTAAAAGAAACAATAAAAGAAATCATAAATGAAATAAAAACATCTTTATAAAAAAGATAAGACATTTAAATTTTTGAGTTAATTCTAAAAAAATAATAAAGATATTGCAAAAAATATATAAATTTAGGAGAAAATAAAAATGAGATTTGGAACACTTTTTTTAGAAGACGAAGAACTTGATTATTACGAAGAAGACGGAACATATTATGCTCTAAATAAAGACACACTAGAAAAGATTCCTTTAACACAAGTACAAGTAGCACAAACAGTAGCAAATGCTTGGTCGGATGATTGCATAAAAGATTCTTTTGAAGAAATAAAAGATGGCTTTGAAGCAATAAAATTTATTCCAATCTATGACTGGATATTTTTTCAGCTCTATGGTCAAGGAAAAACAAAAGAAGAAGCTTTGCAAAACGTAAATAGAATATACGAAGCTTTTTGTAGTTTAAATGATTTAATAGAGGAAAATATTGAAAGAAATAGAGTAAGACAAGCATTAAATACTGAAAGATTCGCAATATTACCTATAGATAGAAAAACATCTACACTTGATGGTGATTATTACGATGATATGGAACTTGTGTTTTTTGATAAATCAAAAGATGACTTCAGAACTCTTTGTATAAGAGAAGGAATTCCTAGTGATGCAAGAGCAGACGAACCTTTAACAGGTTATGTAGAAGACAATAAAATAATTTTTACTAGGGAAATGTTTATTTCTGGAGAATTTGAAAAATACAAAAACACGATAGATAAATTTGAACAAGAAATAGTAAACCATTATAATCTAAAAGATTATGAACTTTATTACAGCGCAAAAATATATACAAATACACAAATAGATGAAAATGGAAATTTGAATGATAGCGTTCTTAATAAAGACTTTGATTACTATACACCACGTTTAAAATCAAAAAAATAAATTCTCCAAATATTTAGAGGAGAAGAATCTTTATTATGAATTATAAGTTTTATTTAGAAAAGAGGTTGCATATTGAATTAAAACCATCCAGAACCTCTGAAAGAAATTACAGTGTATCTTATGATAGAACAATGCCTTTTTATGAGACAAGAAATGAGCTCTATAAAAGAATGTTAAGAGATAAAAAAGACACAGTATTAAAACAAAAAGATTCAATACAAGGAACGACAGTCGAAAAGATAATTGCAAAGATGACTGGAGATTTTGAAGTAGAATTTGAAACAGAATCAAAAGACATTGGAAAGCAATCTTTTAGAATTTACAAAACAGAAAATTCAATTGTTACTGAAATAGATTCTCCAACAATGCGTATGGAAGAAGAAATGGTAATAAAAAGAGTTAAAAAGCAAAACATATTATTTGCAGTAACAGAATCTTTCACAGACAACAAATACAATCAAAGGAAATTTTACTCAAAATTCTTTGAAAATCCAGAAGAAGCAAATACTTATTATGAAAATTGCAAATATTTAACTCCTGAAAAATTTCCATATTTATCAATTTTTAATAAAGATGAGATTAAAAATGATGAGCATTTAATGGAAGTAGCTATAAATTCTTTTATTTCTGGAGAAGTTAAAGACGAATCTTTATTCAAGCATTTTAATAAAAAGCTTTTCGGAGAAAAACTTATATCTAAAATGCCTGAAATGGGACTAACAATGGTTGATTTAAGAAAAGACATAGAAAATAAGAAAGAAAGAATAGAAGCGATAAATAAAGATTTAGAAAAAATTATAGAAGAAAAAGATGCTTTAGGAATGGAATTAGACCTTATGAAAAACGATGAAGTATAAGAAAAAGAGGCTTTTAAAAGCCTCTTTTTTATTAGTGTCTAAAAAAACGGATAATAAGAGCTACTGCTAAAACGCCAAGAGCAGCCTTATAACCAAACTCAAAATAAACAGCAATGGCAGCCATAATAACCATAATTTTGAACATAAATTTCATAAAGATTCCTCCTAAAATATTTTCTTAATTATATTATAGATAAAAATAATGGCAAATATACAACAAAAAAAGAACAGAGATTACAATCTCTGTTCAGGAATTTTATTTCTAAGTTTATTCATTTTCTTGATTTTTTCTATATATTTATTTCTTTCATCAAGCTCTATAGACTGCATAGCCATTTGGTCATTGCTATAATAATCTTTAACAGAATAAACATCGTCTTTTATAACAAATAAATTCTCTTGGTCTAAAAACATTATGTTTCCATTTTTTCCAATAACCATAAGAGAATCTTTATCATCTCCTCTGATACCGAGCAAATTAAATTTTTTAATATTATCTTCCATAACAATTACTCCTTACTAAGAAAAGATATTGGCCAATATTTAACGATATAATCCATATAGTATTCTTCTATAGGATATTCTTTGCCCCAATAATCTTTAGTCATTTCATTACTTACTTGAAGTTCTCTAATCAAATCATCAAAAGCAATTCCAGCTTTTTTCATATAAATAAAGAAATCTTCATCCCAAGGTTCTCTGTATTTTTCTTTAACTTTTTCTTTCAGCTCAAGATACTTCTTTTCTTGTTTTTCTTTAAAATTCTTAATATCCTCTTCTATAACTTCAGGAGGAAAAATTCCAATAAATAGACCATTTTCATCAAGTCTATCTCTAACATTTTCATAGTCGACTCTTTTAACGAGTATTCCATTTTTTACTTTTTCAAAATCGTGGGAATCTGCAGAATTTTTAAAACCAGTCATATCCTCCGTCATTTCTAAAATTACTACAAAATCACTGATATTATTATAATTTAGCCAATAATTTTTGTAATACATAAAACTCCTCCAAAATTTTTCTTATTAATATATTTTAATCAAAATTAAGTATATTTGCAAATATATAGTGATTTATAAAAATAAAGCGGAGGAAAAATCCTCCGCTAAAACAATATTCAATTTTTCATATATATTAAAGACTTAATTAATCGTTGTAATAGTCATAATCATCGTCATCAAATTTTCTTCTCTTATCATACTCCTTACTTTTGTTTCTACGATTTTTACGTTTCTCTTTATTATAGCGAGTTTTAGCCCACTCTTCCTCAAAAGATTCTTCCATATAATAATTCTCGCCATAAGCTGTCTTTCTCATAACAACTCCTTATTAAATTATATTTATTTGTGGAAGATTTTGCTCCCCACATATATTATATCATATATTTAGGTTCTATCCAATACAACAAAAAATATTTCTAAAAAAACATATTTAATGGACAATTAAAAGCATTGAAAAAATAATAATGTTAATAAAAATTTAAAAGGCTTTTATTTAGAAAATATAGGTATATAATAGAAAATAATTTTAAAAAAGAAAGGATTTTTTTTATGAAAGAAGGAACTAGACTTTATATTAATTTAACTAATAAATGTAATACAAATTGTCCTTTTTGCTGTATGTATAGTGGAACAAATAAAAACAACTTCATTACATTTGATAAATTTAAAGAAATTATAGATAGTTGCGAAACAGTTTTTGAACTTCAACTCGAAGGAGGAGAACCTCTTCTTCATAAGGATATATTTTTGTTTTTAGAGTATGCAATTTCTACAAACAAATGCAAAAAAGTAATTATCTTAACAAATGGTTACCTAATAGAAAAATATTTAAAGAGATTTATCGATATTTCTAAATGGAATAACATTATATTTGAATTCAAAGTAAGTATAAACTATCACTTACTAAATGAAAATAAAGACCATTTAAAAAATCTTTCAAGTCTTGTTTTTGCAACACAGTATATAGATAATATAAATTTTTTGTTTAATGTAAGAAAAAGAAAAGATGTAGATGAAAATATAGAAGAGCTTTTAAAGAAATATAAACTCTTTGAAAAATCAAATATTTTCTATTTGCAATCTTATGGTAAATTAACAGGAAGCGAATATGAAAAACCTATAATTGTTCAAAACATTGATAATTGGAAGATTTATGCAAGTGATGGGACTTGTTTTGGACAAGACCTTATTAAAAGGAGCGAATACGAAAAAGATTTATGAATACTATAAAATTTGCTAAAAAAGAAAATCTAACAACAGAACAACACAATTTAGAAATTACAGATATTTATAAAGAAAATATTTTTGGACAAACTCTAAATATTTACCATCCTTGTAACTTAAATATCTTTGTTACAAATATATGTAATAATAATTGCTTCTTTTGTGTTAATGGTAACTTTTTAAATACAGATATAACAGACGAAGAATATTTGAAAGGTTTGGAAAAAACATTAAAAGAATTAAAAGGTAGAGAAATCGAGATAACGATAACTGGAGGAGAACCAACTATAAACCCAAAAAGATTTGTAGAAACACTTAAAATGTGTAACAAATTTGGTTTTCCTTGTAGAACAGTATCAACTACAGGATATAATCTCTTAAACGAATATCAAGAGAAAATATTAGCACAATATTTAATAGAAAACAATTTTGTTCATAATATAAATATATCTAGAATGTCAACTGATGAAATTTTAAATACAGATATTTTTTGTGAAAAAGATAAAAATATTTCTAATAAAGATATCGAAAAACTCGCTAAATTCTTTAAATACAATGATGCAGAAATGAGAATTAGTTGCAATCTAATTAATGGATATGTTGATGACTTCAATAAGATGTTAGACTTTGTATCTTTCTATAGAAAAAAATCTGTAGAAACAATAATGTTTAGAGAGCTTGAAGGTATCAAAAATACTATAAAACTTAAAGATATAGTAAGATTTGATAACAATTTCAAATATATAGAAACTTTAAAAGGGATTTTTTATACAGTAAAAGTGTATGAATATAAAGATATGATTATCAAATATTATGAAACAAATAAAAATTTGCCACAAAATGTAATAGCCTCATTATCACTTAGAAATAATATATTATCTAATGGTTTTAGAGGAAATATATTCAGAAAGGACTTAAATAATGATTAAAGTAGGAGCAGATAGAGAGATTAAATTTGACCCATCTCTTAGAGAAAAAAGAAAAATAGCAAAGGAAACATCTTTTGTAGATTATGATATTAACAACTATGAACTTTTAGATTATTCTTTTAGCGAAGGTGATAAAAAGGTTTACAAAAATACAAACTTTTCAATTTTTATTGATGATTATTGTAATGCAGATTGTAAATTCTGTGTAGCACAGCTTAGATATCAACATAAAAATGCACTTTATCAAAAAGAACATATTAAGGATTTAGATAAATATTTAGCTCGTCTTGACGAAGTATTAAAAATAGTTCGTCCACTTAATCCTTCAGTATCTATAACTGGAGGAGAACCAACTCTTAGCCCAATTCTTCCAGAAGTTTTAAGAATGGTTAATTCTTATGGGTTTAGAAAAAGGACTATTACAACAAATGGTTCAGCCCTTTTAAAAACAGTAGATAACGATATTATTTTAAATCATCTTATAAATAACAATTGGGACCATCTTAATATTTCTAGAGCAAGCTATATAGATAGTATTAATCGTGAAATTATGAGATACAACGATAAAGATGGCTACTGTACAATGGATATGATGAAAGAAATTTTAAGTATTACAAATAATTCAAATTTAAAGCATCGTATCAGCTGTCTTCTTTTAAAAGAAAGCGTAAATAGTATTTCTGAAATGAAAAAATTTGTAGATTTTTATGAAAGTCTTGGTGCAAACAATTTTATCTTCAGAGAACTTATGGATTATGACAAAACAGCAATAAATACTGAAAAAATGGCTTACTGTGATGCAAATAAAATCAAACTTTACGATATTTGGCATCAATTTGAAGATTTTCCAGAGTTTGTACCATATCTTAATATTCTTGGATATTATTATTATGTAGAAATCTATAAATATAAAGGATTAACTATTGCTTCTGAATCAGCAGACTTAAATATTCAAGATAGAGAAAAACAAAAACACCCTGATACTGTATATGAAATGGTTTTCCATAATAACGGAAACCTTTGTGGTAGCTGGATTGATTCTAAAGAAATTTTAGATAAATATAATAAATAATAAAAACGCCTTGTTTCTATTTTGGAACAGGGCGTTTTGTTGCAAAAAAAAAGAAACCACGAAGGTTTCTTTTAATTTGTTTTGTTAAATTGCCATACAAATCCCTACAATAATAATTAAAACAATCCAAAAAACAATTGGCATAATATATTCCTCCTTAAGATTAAAAAACAATTTATATAAATATATTATGGGATAGAGACAATATTTAAAACATAAAAAAGGGAAGAAGTTTTACCTTCTTCCCTTTGATATACAAAATCAATCAACCTGAACAGTTTTTACTGGAGGAGTTTCAGGTTCTGTAGACTTAACTTTTGGAATATTAAGCTTAAGAACTCCATCTTCAAGTTTAGCTTTAATAGCATCTTCATCAACATTCTCAGGAAGAGCCATTCTTCTGCTGCAAGAAGAAACATATCTTTCTTTTCTGATATAATCTTTTTCTTCTTCTTTCTTTTCATCTCTCTTTGCAGAAACAGTAAGAATACCATCCTTTATCTCAATTGATACTTCTTCTTTCTTATAGCCAGGAAGGTCGATATCAACAACATACTCATTTTCAAGTTCCTTGATATCAGTTTTCATATGACCCATAAGAGGCTTAAACTCTTTAGGCATTGGAGGCATCATACCCCAAAAATCTCCGTTTAAAAACTCCTTGTCAAATAAATCAGCGATTGGCATTAAATCAAATTCTCTCATAATAATAATCTCCTTTTCTATATAAATTTATAGGGGGAGCTATCTGGTTCTCTCTACATTTTTTATTATAGTATATATTATTAGCACTCGCAAGAGTTGAGTGCTAATTTTGGTTCTAATTCACAAAAATTTCACAATTTTCTTGTTTAACTTACACAAAAACGTGAACTACTCCGACTTAGAACTTCATAGCAAGAAAAAGTGTCCCAGAACGAAAATCGTTC